>Ga0265798_10001628_pt1 | contig 34601 bp, 27 predicted proteins | sample P3T30metagenome_FD_192430 | JGI IMG/M metagenome (GOLD analysis project Ga0265798, IMG submission 192430) | Plant litter microbial communities from East Loma Ridge, Irvine, California - P3 T30 | ecosystem: Environmental > Terrestrial > Plant litter > Unclassified | place: USA: California... | reverse complement strand
TCGATGTCGGCGGTGGACAGGCTGGTGGTCGGCGTCGGCTGGGTGAAGCCGCGCGCGGCGATGCGCGAACCGGAGACGACGACGGTGTTCACGCCGTTCGACGCGGTATTCGCGGCGGGCGCCTGGGGCGCCTGGGCCACCGGCGCTGCCGGTGCTGCCGGCTCGCTCGTGGCGGCGGGGGCGACGTCGACCGGGATTTGCTCCTGCGCATAAGCCGAGCCCAGCACGCCACAGGCGCCCGCCACGGCAAGGTTGATCAGGCTACGTTGGAAAGGTGTACGCATCGTGTCTCCGTGATGTTATTAGCGGCGCCGTCTGTGCGGCTGGCCGGGGTGCCAGAACTGGCGAATTGCTGAACAACAATTTGAATGTAGCGATGTTATCGCTAACAGGCTAATGATTTTTTTGCAAGGAGCGATACGGGAATCGGCATCGCAGCTGCCCGGATCGGCGATTTTTTCGAATGCGGACAGCGCCGTGTCCTCTCCATTTAGGCCAGTGGGTCGGCCCGCAGCAGCGTTATATGATCGGTGCAATCAATCGAGCGCCGTGTGCACTGCAGCAATGCCAAAATGGCGACCACGGCAGCACGGCCAGAGACCCTGCTGCCTCCCTTCTGTCTTACGAGAGGAACGAAATTGCGCCTGCCACTTATCCCCCCGGCTGAACTCAGCCCCCAGCAACGCCCCCTCTATGATGCAATGCGCAAAGGCATTGCAAGCAACTTCAACGCCTTCAAGGTGGAGCGCGAGGACGGCGCCCTGATGGGCCCCTGGAACCCCTGGTTGCACGAGCCGGCGATCGGCAAGGCGATCTGGGATTTCACCCTGGCGATGACCGCCAATGCGTCGCTCCCTGACAACGTTCGCCAGGTCGCCATCCTGGTCGTGGGGGCGCGCTACAACGCCGCCTACGAGTTGTACGCCCACGTGGCGGTGGCCGAGCACGAAGGCATGTCGCCGGAACGCCTGGCCGCGCTGGTCGCCGGCCTGAAGCCGCTCGACCTGTCGAAGGAAGAAAACATCGCCTTCGATTTTTCGCACGCGCTGTGCCGCGGCGGCGTCCTGCCCGAGCCGCTGTACCGCCTCGCCGTGGCGACCTTCGGACAGCAAGGCACGAACGAGCTGATCTACCTGGTCGGCCTGTACGCGCTGGTGTCCACGACCCTGAACGGGTTCAACGTTCCGGTGCCCGAGCGTGAATAGGCGCGACGGCGGCATGCTCCACGAAGGCATCCGCGCCCCGGCCGAACGTCCAAAGCCATGCGCCACCTCCTTTCAGAGCATCGCCCTGGTGCTGCAGGGTGGCGGCGCGCTCGGCGCCTACCAGGCCGGCGTGTATGAAAAGATGCTGGAAGGCGGAATCGAGCCGACCTGGATCTCCGGCATCTCGATCGGCGCCATCAACAGCGCGATCATCGCCGGCAACGCCCGGGAACACCGGATCGCGCGCCTGCACGAATTCTGGGACCTGGTCAGCGCCGCCGGCGACGGCGTGGTCGGCGACCAGTGGACCGCGCTGCCGCTGATCGACCCCATGCGCGTCTGGCTGAACCAGCTGGCGGCCGGGCGCGTGCTGGTGAACGGCGTGCCCGGCTTCTTCGAGCCGCGCCTGCCGCCGCCCTACCTGGCCATGAGCCCGGGCGGTCCCACCAGCTACTACGACACGGCGCCGCTGCGCGCCACGCTCGAGCGCCTGGTCGACTTCGACCGCATCAACGCGGGCGAGACGCGCCTGAGCATCGGCGCGGTCAACGTCAGGACCGGCAACTTCGCCTATTTCGATAACGCCAGCCACGTCATCGGGCCGGAACACGTGATGGCCAGCGGGGCCCTGCCGCCCGGCTTCGATTCGGTGGAGATCGACGGCGAGCGCTATTGGGACGGCGGCATGGTCTCGAACACGCCGCTGGACTGGGTGCTGTCCGCCCGTTCGGGCCTGGACACGCTGATCTTCCAGGTCGACCTGTGGAGCGCGCGCGGCGAGGTGCCGGGCGATATGGCCAGCGTGGCCACGCGCATGAAGGAAATCCAGTACTCCAGCCGCACGCGCACCGCCACCGACGCCTTCCGCCGCACCGAGAAGCTGCGCACCGCCTTCAACGAACTGCTGGCGCAGATGCCGCCGGAACTGGCGGCCACGCCCCAGGCGCGCCTGCTGGCCGAGGCTTCCGGCCCGGCGCTGTACAGCATCGTCGAGATGGTCTACCGCTCGCCGACCTACGAGGGCCAGTACAAGGATTTCGAATTTTCGCGCAGGACCATGAAGGAACACTGGCAGGCCGGTTACGCGGACGCCAGCAAGACCCTGGCCCACGTGGAAATCTTCGAGCTGCCCCACCCCGACGACAACCCGGCGATGTTCGACTTCCTGACCGTGCCGGCCAGTCAAACCCCGCAAACCATTTGAAGGAACAGCATCCATGGACATGAAAGACAAGATCGCGGTCGTCACCGGCGCCGCCAGCGGCATCGGCAAGGAAATCGCCCAGGTGTTCTTCAGGAACGGCGCCAAGGTCGCCATCGCCGACCTCAACCTGGCGGCCGCGGAAGCTGCCGCGCGCGAGCTCGACCCGTCCGGCGAACGCGCGATCGCGGTGGCGATGGACGTCACCAGCGAAGAACAGGTCGACGCCGCCGTGGCCGCGGTGGCGGATAAATTCGGCGGCATCGACGTGCTGGTCTCGAACGCCGGCATCCAGATCGTCGCCCCGGTCGAATCCTACGACTTCAAGGACTGGAAGAAGATGCTGGCGATTCACCTCGACGGCGCCTTCCTGACCACGCGCGCCTGCCTGAAGCGCATGTACGCCCAGGGCCGCGGCGGCAGCGTCATCTATATGGGCTCGGTCCACTCGAAGGAAGCCTCGGTGCTGAAATCGGCCTACGTCACGGCCAAGCATGGCCTGGTCGGCCTGTGCAAGGTGGTCGCCAAGGAAGGCGCGGCCCACGGCGTGCGCGCCAACGTGATCTGCCCCGGCTTCGTGCGCACGCCGCTGGTGGAAAAGCAGATCCCGGAACAGGCGAAGGAGCTGGGCATCAGCGAGGACGACGTGGTCAAGAAGGTGATGCTGAAGGAAACCGTGGACGGCGAATTCACGACCGTCGACGACGTCGCGCAGACGGCGCTGTTCCTGGCCGCCTTCCCGTCGAATGCGCTGACCGGGCAATCGATCGTCGTCAGCCACGGCTGGTTCATGCAATAGGAAGCAGTACCCGGGTAATCCGACCGGCCCGGTAAAAGTTGCCCGAATGTATAATCGGCAACCCTCTCCCTTGCGCCGGTCGACATGAAATCCCATGGCTTGAGTTTCCACTCCCCCCTCGCCTTCTGGTTCGGCACCCTCGCCATCGTGGCGGGCGTGCTGGGCCACATTCCGATGTTCGTCTGCGCCTCCCACATGGGCTACCGCATGGTGGGCATGCCGATGGATGCGCCGATGCTGGCGGGAATGGCGCTGATCCCGCTCGGCCTGGTGCTTGCGGCCCACGGCCTGATGCCGCGCCTGGGCAGCCTGCGCTCGGGCGCCGGCGCGGGGTCCGCGCTGCGCTTCGACCTGGCCGACAGCATGCCACTGAACCGCCGCCACTGGAACCTGGTCATCGTCCTGGTGGTGGCGCTGACCATCGACGTCATGAAACCGGCGACCCTCGGCTTCGTCATGCCCGGCATGACCGGCGAATACGGCCTGTCGAAGCAGAATGCCGGCTTCCTGGCCCTGATCGCACTGACCGGCACCACCGTCGGCTCGATCCTGTGGGGCATGGTCGCCGACCGCTATGGCCGGCGCGCCACGATCCTGCTGTCGGCCCTGATGTTCATCGGCACCGCCATCTGCGGCGCCATGCCCTCGTTCAGCTGGAACCTGGCGATGTGCTTCCTGATGGGCGCCTCGGCCGGCGGGCTGCTGCCGATCACCTTCACCCTGATGGCCGAGATGATTCCGGCGGCGCACCGCGGCTGGCTGCTGGTGGCCCTGGGCGGCATCGGCAACTCGGCCGGCTACCTGGTCGCCGCCGGCGCCGCCGCCCTGCTCGAGCCCGCGTACAGCTGGCGCGTGCTGTGGCTGCTCGGCCTGCCGACCGGCGCCGTGATCATCCTGCTCAGCCGCCTGCTGCCGGAATCGCCGCGCTTCCTGGCCAGCCACGGCCTGCACGAGCAGGCGCGCGCGGTGCTGGCGCGCTTTGCCGGCACGGTGCGCGAGGCGGCTCCCGCGGCGGCTCCGGATGCCGTCGAACGCGCGCCGGGCGGCATGCGCCAGCTGCTGCAAGGCGGTTATGCGCCGCTGACGATCGGCATGAGCGTGGCCGGCATCGCCTGGGGCCTGGCCAACTTCGGCTTCCTGCTGTGGCTCCCCACCAACCTGCGCGGCATGGGCATGGATGCCGCCGCCGCCACCGCCCTGCTGGCGCGCGCCGCCATCCTGGCGCTGCCCGGCACCCTGCTGGTGATCTGGCTGTACCACCGCTGGAGCACGGTCAGGACCCTGGTCCTGTTCATCGCCCTGAGCGCCGCCAGCCTGCTGGGCTTCTTCCTGATCGGCTGGCTGGGCATCGGCTCGACGTCCGCCATGGCCGTCGCCACGGTCGCCCTGCTGGTATCGGCCAGCGGCGTCATCGCCACCTTGATTCCGTATGCGTCCGAGATCTATCCTGTGCACCTGCGCGCCACCGGCGCCGGCCTGATCGCGGCCAGCTCCAAGCTGGGCGGCATCCTCGGTGCGGGACTGGGGGTGTTCGGGCTGTTTGCCGAGCTGTCGCTGTCGGCGCTCGCGATCGCGCTGCCGATGCTGGCCAGCGCCCTGCTGCTGGCGCGCAGCGGCATCGATACGCGCGGCCGCCGCCTGGAAGAGATCCAGGACCTGCTGGCGCAGGAGGCGGCGCCGTCGAGCGTGCGCTGAACCCTCGCCCTGACGAAAAAACGCCGCGCTCCCGATCCGGGCGCGCGGCGTTTTTTTTTACGGTGCTGCCAACGCTGCCTAGACGGCCTTGACCTCGACGTACATGCGGGCGTATTTGGCGCCGAAGTACAGGATGTAGCCGTAGCAGACCGCCGGCACCAGGAAGGACACCTGCAGGCCGATCACGTCGGCCGCATGGGCCTGGATCACCGGCACCAGCGCGCCGCCGGCGATCGCCATCACCAGCAGGCCCGAGCCCTGGCTGGTCAGCGCGCCCAGTTCATGCACCGACATGCTGAAGATGGTCGGGAACATGATCGAGTTGAACAGGCCGACGGCCAGCACGGCCCACAGGGCGAAGTGACCGTGGCCGAACGAGGTCGCCACCAGCAGCAGGATGCAGGCGGCGGCGTTGAAGGCCAGTACCTTGCCCGGGCTGATGGTGCGCATCACGGCCGAACCGATGAAGCGGCCGACCATCGCGCCGCCCCAGTAATAGGCGACGTATTTGGCGCCGGTCTCGGCGCTGAAGCCGGCGATGCTGGGCTCTTCCATGTAGTTGATCAGGAAACTGCCGATGCTGACTTCGGCGCCGACGTAGACGAAGATCGCCAGCACGCCCAGCATCAGGCGCTTCTGCTTGAAGATCGAACCGGCGCTCGACGCGCTGGCGGCGTCGTCGCGGATGATCGGCAGGCGGATGACGGCGAACAGGATCGCCAGGATCGCCAGCGTGGCGGCCAGCGCCAGGTAGGGGCCCTGCACGGCATGGGCCTGCGCCAGGCGCTCGGCGGCCGTCATGCTGGCCGGATTGCCGGCTTCCGAAATATGCGACAGGATCAGGAAGCCGCCCAGCGGAGGACCGACCACGGTGCCCAGCGAGTTGAAGGCCTGGGTCAGGTTCAAGCGGCTCGACGCGGTGGCCGGCGCGCCCAGCGCGGTGACGTAGGGATTGGCCGCGACCTGCAGGATCGTGATGCCGGCGGCCAGTACGAACAGGGCGAACAGGAACAGCGAGTACACGCTGGTGGCGGCCGGATAGAACAGCGCGGCGCCGACGGCGCAAACGGCCAGGCCGGCCACGGCGCCGGCCTTGTAGCCGATGCGGCGGATCAGCGCGCCGGCCGGGATCGACAGCAGGAAGTAACCGCTGAAGAAGGCCAGGTTGACCATCATCGCCTGCACGTAGCTCAGGTTATAGACCGACTTCAGGTGGGGGATCAGGATGTCGTTCAGCGAGGTCAGCAGACCCCACATGAAAAATAGCGCCGTGACGATCGTCAGGGGGAAAATATTGTTGGCCTGTTGGCCGGGGGCGGACGAAATCGTCGCCGGTGAAGCGCGCTCCATGCAAGTCTCCAGTGTCTCGTTGCCTTGTTTGCTTGGTCAGGCAACTTTTTGATGAAAAAGATGTTGAATCTGTAACAAAATAAATTGAAATTGAACGCGCCGTCAAGGCCCGACAAAAGTCCATGCCTCAAATCATGCCGGAGCCGGGTGTCGTACTGAAAGTTTCCTACATTTTTGACCAAACTGTGCAGACGGTTGTACGACAAGTGAAGTCTACCGGAGGCATGGATTTAAAACCAATGCTTTCTTTTAGCCAGGCAAGAAATGCGGGCGGCAACAAGGGCACGCGCGCCCTCGCACGGCGCAGTCCTCATCCCGCCGCCCGGGCGGCCGGGCCGTCGCGGTAGGCGCCGAAGTGCTGGCGATAATCCATGGCGCTCACCTTCAAGTGGCGCCGGAAGGCGGCGCGCATCCGCGCCGGGCTGCCGAAGCCGCAACGGTGCGCCACCGTCTTGAGGGGCGCGTTCGACGATTCCAGCAGTACGCGGGCGGCGTCGACACGCGCCTTTTCCACGAATTCGGCCGGCGTCATCTTCGCCTCGCGCACGAAGACACGGGCGAAGTTGCGTTCGCTCATCGATGCCACGGCGGCCAGATGCGCTACGCTGAGATCGGCTTCCAACTGCCCGAGCACATAGTGCTGGACCGTCTGCAAGACCGAAGCCTCTTCCACAGGCGGGGCGAGATAGGGACTGAATTGCGACTGCCCGCCGCTGCGCTGGGTGAACACGACCAGGCGCTTGGCCACGTTCAGCGACAGTTCGCCGCCATGGTCTTCGAACACCAGGTGCAAGGCCAGGTCGATTCCCGCGCTGACGCCGGCCGAGGTGTAGATATGTTCGTCGCGCACGAAGATGCGGTCGGGCTGGATGACGATCTTCGGAAAACGGGCGGCCAGCGTCCTCACGTCGTTCCAGTGGGTCGTCGCGCAGCGTCCGTCGAGCAGTCCGGCGTGGGCCAGCAGGAAGGCCCCGTTGCAGACCGACGCGACGCGCCGGCAGCGCGGGGCGATATCGGCCAGCCAGCGTCGCAGCTCCGGCGCCGGCGTCTCGCGCGGCAGCGCAGGGCCGCCCGGCAGCAGCAACAGCTCGGGCGCCTCCGTCATGGTCTCGAAGGTGGCATGCGGCTGCAGCAGCATGCCGTTCGAACATTCGATCCCGCCGGGCACCGTGCCGATCAGGCGTAGCCGATAGTGCCGCTCCGGCGCGAGGAAGCGGTTGGCTTCGGCGAATACATCCATCGGACCGCTCAGGTCGAGGGATTGCACGCCTGGGAAGGCAAGGATGGCGATGGTCGTCAAGTCGGGCTCCTGGGTTGCCCACACTATAGTGCCAGGCCGATCTGTTGTGTATCCCGCGACCGCTGCCGGCGCCCGTTGCGCGCGCAATGGCAGGATTTGCATGCAGCTTGTCCGCCCTGCCACCATCGCCGCCCGCTCCCTGCCCGCTTCCTGGACAACACTGTCCTGGTCGCCTTGCACTGCACGCCAGCACAGGGATCGACGAACGGCCCACCAACTTCCCGAAGGAGCACCCCATGACCGAAACCGTTGCCGGCATCATCATCCCCGACAGCCGGATGGCCCACGCCGCGACCGAACTCGTGCGCGATACCGAAACCGCCCTGCTCTACCACCATTCGCGCCGCGTGTTCCTGTTCGGCGCCCTGGCCGGCCAGCGCCAGCAGCTGCGGTTCGACGCCGAACTGCTCTACATCGGCGCGATGTTCCACGACATGGGCCTGGTCGCTCCCTACAGCTCGCCCGACCTCCGCTTCGAAGTCGATGGCGCGAACGCGGCGCGCGACTTCCTGCATTCCTACGGCATCGGCGAGTCGGACATCGAGCAGGTGTGGGACGCCATCGCCCTGCACACGACGCCCGGCATACCCGAGCACAAGAAACCGGTCGTCGCGCTGGTGACGGCGGGGGTCGAGATGGACGTGCTGGGCATCCATTACGAACGCTTCAGCGAGGAGCAGCGCAAGCTGGTGGTGGCGGCCCATCCGCGCGGCGAGGGCTTCAAGGAAGGCATCATCGACGCCTTCGCGCAGGGAACCGCGCACAAGCCGGACACCACCTTCGGCAACGTCAAGGCCGACGTGCTGGCCCTGAAGCAAGCTGGTTACCGCCGCACGAATTTCTGCGGCCTGATCCTGAACTCGGCGTGGAATGACGGTTGCGGCTGCGGCGTCGAAGGAGGACACCGGCACTGAGCCGGACGCCGGAAGTCCGCGGCGCCGTCACGGGAGCAGAGGCGCCCGGTCCGGCGCTGGAACGCCCCGGTTACTACGGGGAATAGGTGGTGAACACGAAGTCCGCGGACGCCGGCAGCTTTGCATGACAGGCAAAACAGGTATTGATGTTTTTTTCGCTGGTATTTACTTTTCCGTTTTCAAACTGGCCATATCCCCATCCGCCTGTATTCGGATAACGTTTCGCGTCCTTTACCGATATCTGTACATTGGTAGGATTGCCCGCCACAAACGACTGATCCCGACCGAAGATTGCGTTATTCCTGGGTGAAGGCAGGTATTCGTAGGCAAGCCGCGCAATGATTGCGCCATCGGGAAAAGGAAGCGTCCCTGCCCTGGCCGCCTTCATGGCGATCTCATTGCCGAGTATTGCCCGGATGTCGTTGATATTGCCGGCCTCGTGGGCAACGCTGATCACCTGCCATTCCCGATAACCCGGCGGCAGTGTCACGCCGTAGACCGGCGAACCTTGCGCGCCCGGATCTTCGGAAGCCGTGTCTTTCGCGGCATGGGAAAGGACGACTGCGAGACCGAATAGCCCGCCGACCGCGACCAGCATGAACGGTTTTCGCTGCATATGCCCTCCCATCATCGGTTTCACGTGGCGCCCCGAGCGCCCAGCGGTACGCCGCCGCACGCCGCCGCCCGCATTTTGGACGGCAACAAGCAGTATGCCCATTGCAAACGCTTTTATATATCCCGCTTAAGCGTGATTTCTTTTCCGCATCGCATGACCGACTTCGCTGGCAGGGTCGCACGATCAACCAACTTTAGATGGATAACATTCGTGCTCTTCAAACGCTAGCATGAACCGAAATCTCTCTTCGACCTTTGCCTTGAAGCGAGAATGTCAGAGGGATCGTCATGAAGCTTCCCAGCCAATTGGTTTCGGTACCTGCAAGTTATTTCTCGGCTACATTAGGACTCACCGGTCTCGGAGGCGCCTGGCGCCTGGCGCACCATGTGTGGGGCTATGCGGCGCTTGTCGGTGAGCTGATATTCGCGTTTGCCGGACTGGTCTGGGCTTATCTGCTGATCGCTTACGTCATCAGGTGGGCGTGGTCGCGCGAAATTGCGCTTCAAGAAGCCAAGGATCCAGTCCAATGCTGTTTCATTGGCCTGGCAGGCGTCGCCACCATGCTGGTTTCCGCAGCCCTACTGCCCTACAGCAGAGCCACTGCCCTGGTGCTGATGTTGTCTGGTTTCATCTTTACAATCGCGTTCGGGATCTGGCGTGCAGGTCAGCTATGGAGCAGCGAACGCAGCGATAACGCAACGACCGCGGTCCTCTATATACCGACCGTCGCCGGCGGTTTTGTCAGTGCGATCCTGCTGGCTGCCTTCGGCTGGAAGGAATGGGGACAAATGACGTTCGGCGCAGCGCTGTTCTCGTGGCTGGCGATCGAATCGGTCCTGCTGCGGCGCCTGTATATCGGACCGCCCCTGCCCGTCGCCTTGCGTCCGACCATGGGCGTCCAGCTGGCGCCTCCCGCCGTTGGCCTGGTCGCGCTCCTGAGTGTGAGTACGGACGCTCCGGGGATCGCCGCCCATGCCCTCCTCGGCTACGCCTTGCTGCAATGCGCCGTACTGCTGGGACGGTTCCGCTGGATTGCCCGGCAGGCATTCTCTCCCTCGTATTGGGGATTCAGCTTCGCTGTCACCGCCCTGGGGCAGGCGCCCTTGATCATGATTTCCCGCGGCAACAGCCAGCCGGCGCTGGCACTGGCCCCGGTCTTGTTTGGTACGGCAAACCTGGTTGTTGGAATCTTGCTGGTCGGGTCCATAAAACTTGTGTTCAGCAGCAAATTATCGCCGGACCCCAAGCTGACATCCGCTTGAACGGCGTTCCCGCCTTGCGCTCGTGATTTCAAAAGTACATCGGCAAGCGCAAGGTGGATATCGTTCCGCGCGCTTGTATGTTTCGTTACCGCTGATTCGTCAAGGAGAACCATCGTGCACATCACTTCCACGTCCGGACTGATTCGTAAGGCATGCCTGATCGGCGTGTTCGCCACCACGCCATGGCCGTTTGCGCTGGATGCCCACGCGCAGACGCCGAATGCCGTTCTCGCCATCAACGAGGCCGCGGCAAAGTCCGACATCACGGTGACGCCCTTGCGCGGTGGACTCAGCATGCTGGCGGGATCGGGCGGGAATATTATCGTCCTGAATGGGAAAAACGGTAAGTTGGTGGTGGATTCCGGCATTGCGGTGTCCCAGGCGCGCGTCGAGCAAGCAATCGCCAAGCTGGGCCCGGGGAAAATCAAAATCCTCATCAATACGCATTACCACTGGGACCATACCGACGGTAACAGGTGGATGTATAAAAGCGGCGCGACCATCATTGCTCACGAGAACTCGCTGAAGCGGGATTCCGTTGCCGTCACGGTCGACGACTGGCATTACACCTTCCAGCCGCTGCCGCCGGCGGCGCGCCCGACGGTGCTGGTGAAAAATGAAAAGACGATCACCTTCGAAGGCGCCAAGGTCATGATGAAGCATTTCGACGGCGGCCATACCGACAGCGATATCTGGGTCTATTTTCCCGATGCCGACGTGCTGGCCTTGGGCGACGCGTTCTGGAACGGCATGTATCCCTACATCGACCATACGCATGGCGGCGGTATCCAGCAGGCGATCCTGTGGACCGACAAGGCGCTCGAGAAAGCCGGGCCGAACACGATCGTCGTACCCGGCCATGGCGTGGTGGGCGACCGCGCGGCGCTGATGGAGTTCCGGACCATGCTGGTGCAGGTTCGTGACAAGGTCGACAGCCTGAAGAAGCAGGGGAAATCCCTGGACGAGATCATCGCAGCCAAGCCGACTGCGGCCTTCGACGCCAGGTTCGGCGGCTCGGTGATCGTTCCCGATGTCTTCACCCGCCTCGTGTACGTCGGCTTGTAGCATGGCGGCGCCGCGGATGCGGATGCCGCGCATTAAGCTGCGGCCTTGGGACGGTGGCACAGTAATGGGAGCGGACCGACATGAACAAACCTGAGCTGCCATTCCCGGCGCGTTCGATGCTGACTTTCGCGACCGGACTCGTCCTTGCCTGCCAGGCGGGTTCCGCCCGGGCCCAGGACGCGCCGGATGCGAGCCGTGAGCCTGTCCAGTCCCGCGTTCAGGAAACCCCCGGCGTCCTGCCTGGGCAATCCCGCAAACCGCTGGCCGGTATCGGTCTCTGGCTGGCCGAGCGCGGGATTGCGCCACGCTTCTCGCTGAACCAGTTTTCCCAGGCCAATCCCAGTACCGGCGTGGATACCGGCGAGCGCCAGGTGGTCACGCTCGTGTCGCTGGGAGCCGACCTGGACATGGGAAAAATCGCCGGGATCGATGGCGGCACGATCCATTTCGAGCAGTTATACGTGCCGATCATCAGCAACCTCAATTACCGGGCGCAGCTCGGCGACGCGCTGTCGGCGATCGGCGCCCCCTATCTTCCCAAAGCCAGCCATCTGCAGACCCTTACCTACGAACAGAAGCTGTTCGATGACAAACTGACCGTCGAAGTCGGCAAGAGCAACGCCATCTATTACTTCGCCACCAGCTTATGCAATATGCCGCTGAGCTGCCTGAACACGATCCTGATCACTGCCGGCGGCGTCAATCCATTCCCGTATGCCGATTGGAGCGCGCGCCTGGCCTACGATGTCTCACCCAGGCTGCGGGTCCAGGCGGGGGCCTGGCGCAGCAATCCGAATTTCTTCAATCACAATGGCTGGGAAAGGCGCGGCGATCCGGGCGATCCGACGAGCACCTCCTATTTCGCGAACGTCGTCTACCGCAGCACCTTTGCCGAGGAAGCCTATCCGGCCACCTATGAGGCGATGGGCTACCACAACAACGGCAGGCAAAACGACCGCTTCGTCACGCCCGGGGGACTCGCGGCGGGCCAGGTCCACGACGGTACCTCGGGGATGTATCTGGGTGCGCGCAAGGTGCTGTACCGGCCGGATGGGGGACGGGCCGGCGTCGCCCATCCGCGCGCCTTGAGCGCTTACGCCAGCATGACCCACTCCTTCGATTCCACGGCCGGCAACGGCATCAGGAATCTGCTGCACGCCGGCGTGATCCGGCAGGGGCTGTTCGCCGGCCGCCCCCTTGACAGCTACTCCCTGAACGTCCATTTTGCCCAGCTGACGCGGCATCGCCAACGCTTCACGGAAGACGCGCACCGGGCCATCGGCGAAGGCAGCTACGATATCGGGCGCAACGAATATGCCCTGACGCTGGATGCGAATTATGTCCTGACCGACAGCATCGTCGTCAGCCCCTTCGTCAGGCATACCTGGAACGCCAATAAATGGTTCAATGCCTTCGGCAGGACGAACCCATCCGATGGATTCACACTCGGTTTTGCCCTGCATGTCGGCCTGGACCACGCGCTCGGCCTGCGCGCGAAACCCTAGGCCGAAGCACCGCCGCAGCCCATCCATGGGATCATGTCGTCGCCACGCTCGCGTACACCAGCGATGCCGGCGCGATCAATTCGACGACGGTGCCCCTGTCGGGCGTACTCCTCACGCTCAGCCTCGCGCCGACGCGCAGGGCGCGCTCGCGCATGCCCTGCAATCCCCAATGTCCGGCAGGATCGGGCGCCTGGTTCAGCGAGGTGTCGAATCCGCTGCCGTCGTCGCTGACACGCAGCAGGAAGGCGTCCGGCTTGTAGATCAGCTCCACGCTGACCTGGCGCGCATTCGCATGCCGAAACGCGTTGCGGATCGCTTCCTGGCCGATATCGCCGAGCTCTTCCTGCACCGGTGGGGCGATCGCGCGGCGCTCGCCACCGGCCTGGAGGGAAAAGCGCGTTCCCGGATGAATGTGGGCCAACAGCTCTCCCAGTTCGGCCAGGGCCTGGTCAAGGTCGGTACCTGTGCGCAGTTGCTGCAATTGCGCCCGACCTTCGTCGATCGTGCGATTGGCACGCGCCAGCATGGCATGCAACTGATCGCGCACGACACTGCCTTCGGGTTGCCGGTTCAACTCCGCATACAGCTGCAGCGACAACACGTGTACGCTTTGAAGGAAGGTATCGTGCAAGGTGCGGGCAATGCGTTCGCGTTCATCCATGCGTGTCTGCATCTGGCGCGCGATCCGCTTCGTGGCCGCACGCATGCGCTGGCGATATAGCAGGAACATTGCCAGGGCAAGGGCCAGCACGCAGAGCGCGCGGAACCAGCGGGTCTCGGTCAATGTCGGCGCTATGGTGATCGGCAAGGTCGCAAGCGCTTCCCCCGCCACGCCATCTTCGTTGACGGCCCGGGCCTTGAACAGATAACTGCCCGGGCCGATGTTGGTGTAATACGCCACGCGTCGCGTGCCGGCATCCTGCCAGTCCTGGTCCAGGCCCTCGAGCTGGTATTGGAAGCGCATGCCTTCCGGCTTGCGCAGGCCGGGCGCCGTATAGTGGATGTCGAAGCTGCGCGATTCGGCGGGCAGTTGCACCGGCTTGCGGGTCGCGTACGTTTGCGTCGCGGTGTTCAACGCGAGCAGGTGAATGGTCGGCTTGACGGTATTGGTCTGGATTTGCGTGGTTTCGAGGCGCACGACGTCGCCGGTGGTGCGAAACCAGATACGGCCGTTGCCCGCATTGTGCACTGAAGGCAGGCGGTCGAACGGTGCGCGTCCCGGGTAGCCCTGTTGGGCGTCGATCAGTTCGAAGCGCGGTGTATGGCCGGGGTCGCGCAGGGCAGCTTCCCAGTCGTCGCGGCGAATATGGACGATACCCTTGCTCGCTTGCAGCCAGCGGTCGCCATCCGGCGTCCTGGTCATGCCGACGATATTGCGCAGCGCTTCTACTCCGGGGCGCCCCAGCAGCCTGACCCGCCCTTCACGCAGGACGCCGATGCCATTCTCGCCGGCGACGATGACTTCCGAATCCGGAAAAAACCCCGACTCCGCGCCGACGGCCGCGATGTCGAAGGTCGACAATCTGCCCTTGTCGTACAGGCGCAGCTTGCCGTCGTTACTGCCGAGCCAGAGCTGGCCCGCCTCACCGGGCGCGACCAGGGTAATGGCCGACGGCAGGTTGAAGGCCTTGCGTGGACGCCATACGCCGTCCACCAGTCCCATCAATCCGGTCTGCACCGCAGTCAGCCACAGCACCTTTCCATCGTCCAGCATGCCAAGGATGGTCAGCGGGGCGGTGCCGTTCGCCGATTCCGGATAGGCAATCCTGCTCGACCGGCCCTTGTCGATGCGTTCGATGTCGCGCGGGCCGGCCAGCAGGATGGCGCCGCTGCGGTCGTTGGCGACGACTTGCACACCGCGCCGCTCGTCGCGCAGGAGCGTGCCGTCCGTGCGTATCTTCCAGAGCGTGCCGCCCCCGGGACTGGTGATCCACAGCTGCCCTTCGGTGTCGCTGGCAAAGCTCGACATGCTCGACGCGCTTGGAATATGCGCGGGGATGAGTTTATTCGGACGAAAGCGGTCGATGCCCGCGGGGGTGGATGTCCAGAGATTGCTTTCCCGGTCTTCCATGATCTGGTCCACCGACAGCGCCCCCCTGTGCCCTGACTGGTCGACGCGTTCGACCGATTCCTCGGCAAATACGATATGCGACCTGGGCGAATTCCCGGCATTGAGCACCCGGCAGAGCGCAACCGGACATTGCGCGATCCAGAGATTGCCGTCGCGGTCGAATTGCGCGTGCCGGCGCGACTCGCCCTGGTTGAATTCCGGCCTGCGCGGCAGCGTGCGTGCGCGCGGCGGCGTCGGCACGACGCGCGCATCCTTGTCCGATACGACCCAGATCCGGCCGTCGGGCGACTGGGCCAGGGCGCCACGCAAGTCATCGCGCGGGACCCGCTGCAGCTTGCCGGTATCACGTTTTACCAGATAGACATTGAAGGAGTCGGACACCCAGACCTGGCCGTACTGGTCGACGATCAGGGTGGCCACGACGGTCGCCCAGTTGGCGCCTTGGTCGACCGTCTCCCAGCGGCCGCGCAGGTAGCGGTGAACGCCCTTGATACTGAGCGCCCAGATGGTGCCCTCGTCATCCATGTCGAGCGACGTGAGGCTGCTGCGTCCCTCGCTTTCGGGCCCGCCCAGATCCTGCAGGCGGCCATCCGCTCGGAGGACGGACATGCCCCCGAAATAATAGGCGATCAGCAAATCATCGTTCGATGCGGCGTGCAGTTCGATGATCTGGTTTTGTCGGAGCGGAAACCGTTCGAACTTGATGCCGTCAAAGCGAAACAGACCATCCTTGCTACCGAGCCACATCCATCCGTCCCTGGTCTGTGCCATCGTCGGTCCGCCGGGCGGTACTCCGTCGCGTTCGGTCCAGGAGGTATGGTTCAGGTTGCGCAAGGGGGTTTGCGCATCCAGCCCCCATGCAGCCGTCTGCATGAGCAAAAGGAAGAGGAACATCAAGCTGGAAGTCAGCGGGATCGACATGAGGAGCTGGGTGCTGGCAATAAGGGTTCGTCGGAATGCCGTGCCGCGCATGCACTTCGACATCGTCAAATCGATCCTATGCGCAAGCATATCGCCGCGATACCTCTTAACCTTGTCAGGAGACATGATCGGACACCTGGTCTTCAGGCTTATGCCGAAAGTATCAGTCGTGTTCCTCGTTCGACTGGCTCTGGATCGCCGCACGGTCGACGGCGAGCCGGCGCCAGCTGGGGGATTGCAGCGCCGTTACCAGCAATCGCCGGTATTCGGAAGGCAGGTAGGCCACAGCCCGGTGCAGCAGGATGGGATCGTCGGTCAAGGCCACCGCGGTCGGCAGCCTGGCCGGCGTATAGGCCATGGCGGCGCCGTCGTTCTCCACCAGTGCCGTTATCCGGAAGCGTCCGAGTACGAGCCGGTGTTTGCCATGCCAGGGGGCGCTCGGGTCGGTCAGGGAGTCGCCACGCGCGGGAAGCTGCGCGTACAAGGTAAAGCCGATTGGCCCCAGCAATAAACGTTCGTCCATTTCCTTTTCCAGAAACTGGTCCGGTAAATCCACTTCCTGTTGTTGGGACAGATACTGGATACCGGCATCCGGATAAACCGATAAACGCGCCGCATTCGTGCTCCCGCCCTTTCCCGTGAACACAAAGGCATTATTCGAAAAATAGGCAGTGCTGGCATGCGAAGCGGGCGCCGCGTGCCGGGACAGCAGCGCAGAAAAACGGGCGCCGTCGGGAAAAGCCGCTTCGTAGGCAGCGATTCTCGATGGATCGGTTGTTCCGCTCAGCGGATCCGCGCGATGCGCGCGCAGGAAGGCCTTGAACGACGCCACGCTTGCCGCGAAAAACAAGGGTTCCGAAAGCATCGCCATGTCGTAGGCCTGTACCGCGCCATGGATCCGCAGCGCCAGGCCATGGATCGAACGGCTCTTTTCGGAAGTCGATGGCCAGGCGTTCGCAACACAGAAGTGGAACAGGGTCTGGAGCCGCGCTTGCCCGAACAGCGGATTATCGATGAAATCGCGTGCTCGCGAATCCGGCGTGAAGTCGCCGATGGCGGAAAAACCGTGGGCATGCATGGCTCCCCTGCCCACCCGTCGATACCGGGCCGCGAGCGATTCCCCGGCCGGGCCTGGTGAACTGACATCCGTATCTAGCGTCATCGCTGCCCCGTGGCTTGACATCCCGCCAGTATAGGAAGCGTGGGTCACCGTCAGCCATCGTGTTTCCTGGAGAGCGATTCAAGGAAAAATCCGATTCATCGCGCCGGCCACTCTCCCATGTGGCGGTGTATGTCAGCCGCTACGGTGCGGCCTGGCGAGCCCGGGGATTGCGTCGAACACCGCCGCAAGGTAATCGATGAACACGATCGTGCGTTGCGGAAGCAGGCGCTGGGAGATGTACACGGCATGGAGGGGGGTGACATCGATCGCATGTTCGCCCAGCACGCTTTGCAGGCTGCCTTGCGCCAGTTCTTCGGAAACCATCCAGCTGGGAAGATAGGCGATACCGATGCCGTCGAGCGCCGCGCGGCGCGCGCCGCGCAGGTTATTGACCCGCATCCGTCCGCTCACACGCACTTCCGTGTCCTTGAACGGCCAGATGAAAGGCCGCGACATCTGCGAATACAGGATGCACTGATGATGCGACAAGTCTTCCGGTTTTTCGGGCATGCCATGGCGGCGCAGGTAATCGGTGCTGGCCACGTAGATGCGCCGGGAGTTGCCGATGTGGCGCGCCCGCAGGGAGCTGTCGGACAGGATGCCGCCACGAATGGCGAGATCGAGGCCATCCGCCATCATGTCCACATAGGCGTCGTCCAGGCGCAGGTCGACATCGACGTCGGGATAGCGTTCAAGGAACGACGGCAGTGCGTCGATGATGACTTCGGTGCCCAGGCTTTCCGAACAGGCGACACGCAGCAATCCCTGCGGATGATGTTCGCCGCGCGCATCCGATTCCGCCTGCTCGATCAGATCCAGGGCCTGGCGTGCCTGGGCATAGTACAGCTGCCCCTCGTGCGTCATCACCAGGCCACGTGAGGACCGGTGCAACAGGCGCTTTCCCACGCTTTGTTCAAGGGAGGCGATATACCGGCTGACGTTGGGTTGCCCGATTCCCAGCACACGGGCGGTCGCGGAAAAACTGCCGGTTTCCACCGCGTGCACGAAACACTCCATTGCCATTAATTTATTCATGCGACGTCCGTCCGGCAGCCCATGCGAATACAGCATAGATGCTATGCCTTCTGCTGTTCTTTTCAAAGTGCATCCCCGCTCCCACAATAGCTTTTCTCCTGGAATACGAATCCCAGGACTCACGTAAAGGAAAAGTCATGACTACCAAGCTGGAAGGCAAAATTGCCGTCGTCACCGGTGGCAGTACCGGGATTGGACTTGCCATCGCAAAGCGGTTCGTTGCCGAAGGCGCGAAAGTATATATCACGGGTCGTCGCCAGGCGGAGCTGGACGCGGCGGCCCAGTCGATCGGTACGGGCGCCGTTGCCGCGCAGGTAGACTCGTCGCGCCTGGACCAGGTGCAAGCACTCTTCGATCGCATCAAGGCCGAAGACGGCCGCCTCGATGTGCTGGTCGCCAATGCCGGCGGCGGTTCTCTCCTGCCGCTGGGCCAGATTACCGAAGAGCACTTTGACGACACGTTCTCGCGCAACGTGAAAGGCACGCTCTTTACCGTGCAGGCAGCGCTGCCTCTGCTGGGTGAAGGTTCATCGGTGATCCTGACCGGATCGACCGCGGCGAGCAGCGGGATCGAGGCGTTCAGCGTGTACGCGGCATCGAAAGCGGCCGTACGTTCGTTCGCGCGCAGCTGGATCATGGACTTGAAAGGCCGCGGCATTCGCGTGAACACCTTGAGCCCCGGCCCCATCAAGACCCCGGGCCTCGTCGAGCTGGTCGGTAACGATAGCGCCCAGCAACAGGCGCTGCTCGACAGCTTCGCCGCGCAGATCCCGATGGGACGCGTCGGCGAGCCCGACGAAGTCGCGAAAGCCGCAGTCTTCCTGGCATCGAGCGATTCGAGTTTCGTCACCGGTACCGAGTTGTTCGTCGACGGCGGCATCCGGCAGATCTGACCGGCATGGACCAGGCGTCGCATGCGGCCTGGTCCATGCGCTTCAGCAAACAAGCGGCGCCGGGTCCGGCTCGCAAGAAGGCAATCCATGACTGATGTGACAATGTATAGCAGCGACAACTGCGGCTACTGCGTGCTGGCCAAGCGCTTGCTGGCAAAGCGCGGCATCGCCCCCAGGGAAATCAACCTCGACATGCAGCCCGCGCTGCGCGCCGATTTGATGGCGCGTACGGGCCGACGCACCGTTCCCCAGATTTTTATCGGCGACCAGCATATCGGCGGCTTCGACGAGCTCGCGCTGCTCGAACGCCAGGGCAAGCTCGAGGCCATGCTGCGCGACTGATTGCCCGGCACATCCGGCCACGTCCCCCGGCGTGGCCGGATGTGCCGGCAAGGGCACGCGCGCCACGCCATCCCGACATTTTTCGCGCCTACGACGGGAGGCGGTTTCGCGCCACGTGCTCGAAGGTCAGCATCCCGTACTTCGATGCCAGGACGACAGCTTCCGTACGTGCGCGCGCTCCCAGCTTCGTCATCACGCTCTTGACGTGCGTTTTGACCGTACCGAGTCCAATGCCGAGTTCGCGTGCAATCAGCTTGTTGCAATTCCCCTCTCCCAACAGGCGCAGGACATCGACTTCGCGCCGCGTCAGCATGATCCTGGTGAAGTTGGAGGCCATCTGCTCATTCAATGCCTTGCTGAGATAGACGCGCCCCTCCAGGACCTGGCGGACGGCGTGGATCAGTTCGTCGACAGCGCATGATTGCAAGAGATAACCCCGTATGCCGGCGCTGAGCGCCGCATGCGCCTGCCATTCGCGGTCATCGTTGGTGATGACCAGGAACGGGGTGTCCTTGATCTGCGATGGAGCGAATTCCATCGCCGTTTCATAGTCGGCAAGTACCAGGCTGGGTTTGATTTCTGAAAATCCGGAGGGCGCAAGTACCCAATCCAGTGAATGGCCGAGCAATGTTTGCAGGCCGGCATGGATGACAGGGTCGGCATGCATGATGCAAATGGCATGTCTGGGTACATGAACATGAGTCGCGAGGTTTTGCATGTCAGTTCTCCCTAGAACGAACTTATGTACAACAAATTCTTGAGTGACAGGCCATTATAGGAAGCGCAATGGTGGGCCGAACTCCCATTTTGGGGGATGCCGTAAGGATTTTTTGAAATTCAATTTCTTTTAAGCCGCTGGGTGCTCATGCGACTACAATCGGGTCTTCGGCAGAATCACTGTATTTCTTTCGGAGGTGCCGCCATGAACGTCCCATACGCACATGTCGGTGCCAGCAGCAGCGCGCAGTCCAGGATCATCCGTGTGCTGGTTGCAGACGACCACCAGCTGCTAAGAGAGGGTATTCAGTCAGTGCTCGAGCGCACGCCCGATATACGCGTGGTTGCCAGCGTCATGGACGGCGACGCCGCCCTGCAGGCTTTCAAGACCCTGATCCCCGACCTGACCTTGATGGACGTCCGCATGCCGGGCGTCGGCGGCATCGAGGCGATTGCCGCGATCCGCGCCTATGCGCCTTGCGCACGCATCATTGCGCTGAGCACCTATGGGGGCGATGCCTTGATCTCAAAGGCGCGCAAAGCCGGTGCTTCCGCCTACCTGCTCAAGAGCATGTTGTCCGACAGCATGTTGAACGTCATCCGGGCCGTCCATGACGGCCGCCAGAGCTGGCCCGAACCGCCGGATGAGATGGTGCTGGCGCATGGCAGCGAATTATCCCCGCGCGAACTCGAAGTCATACAACTGGTGGCCAAGGGCGCTTCGAACCGTGAAATAGGCGCCGTGCTGGGCATTAGCGCGGAAACGGTAAAAACCTATATGCGCATTATCCTTCCCAAGTTGCGTGCGAACGACCGCGCCCACGCCGTCGCAATCAGCATGCAAAGAGGTTTTATCGATGCCTCGAAACCGGGCTGAATCTCCCGCCGGCGGCACGGCAGCGCCGGAATGAGGCGAATGGCGCTCGGCTGTTTTCCCGCCAGATCACGGCGCCAGCAGCGTTACTACCCAGGCCTTTCCTTGCGATGTTATCTATACCATCGGACGGCTGGACCGGCTCTATTCCATCACTGACAATCGGCTGCATCGGTTACGGCATCGTGGCGGCAAGCGTGCTCCCATGTGGCCGGATGATTTGATCCGATAAAAACGGGCGACGGCGGCACCGGATTGCCGGCCGCGAAAGCGTCTTATTGTTCCTCGAATAAGGTGCGGCATCTTGCCGCTTGCCTGCACCGGTCACGCTGGACACTCCACAACCGAAAGGTGCTGCAAATGACGACGAGCTATGTAACAACGAAAGATGGGGTCGATATCTTTTTCAAGGACTGGGGAAGCGGAATTCCAATTGTATTCTCGCATGGATGGCCGCTCACTTCGGACGATTGGGATACGCAGATGATGTTCTTCCTCGAGCACGGCTTTCGCGTCATCGCGCATGACCGCCGAGGTCATGGCCGCTCGACCCAGGTCATGGACGGCCACGACATGGATCATTACGCCGACGACCTGCTGGCAGTGGTGGAACACCTGGACCTGAAAGGCGCCATCCATATCGGCCATTCCACCGGTGGCGGCGAAGTCATACGCTATCTGGGCCGCCATGGCCAGGCGCGGGCATCGAAAGCGGTCATTATCTCCGCAGTACCGCCGCTGATGTTGAAAACGGCGGCGAATCCAGGCGGATTGCCGAAAGAAGTATTCGACGACATTCAACAGCAACTCGCCTTACGACGCGTGGAATTCTACCGGGAACTCCCGATAGGCCCCTTCTACGGCTATAACCGTCCCGGCAGCAAACCGCAGCAAGGCACTATCGACAACTGGTGGCGGCAGGGAATGATGGGTGGCATCAAGGCCCATTACGACGGCGTAGTGGCATGGTCGCAGACGGATTTTACCGAGGACCTGAAGAAGATTACATTGCCGGTACTTGTACAGCACGGCGATGACGACCAGATCGTTCCGTACAGCGATTCAGCGCCGCTGTCCGCAAAATTGCTGCAGCATGCGACCCTGAAGACCTACAAGGGATTTCCACACGGGATGCCGACAACGCATGCCGACATCATCAACGCCGATATCCTGTCTTTCATCAAGGGTTGATCGACGTCCTGCGCGTGTGTTCCATCCTCATTTCTGCGTGGAGCACCGCCGGGATCTTGCAAGCAAGGCTGCCGGCACGGTTCCCGAGACGGCCTTGCATCGACGCGCTCCGGACTTTTCGCCACACCTGCCAGAGGAACATCATGAAACCTACCGCCCTACAAAAAGCAGCCAGCATGCTGTGCTGCGCCATGATCGTAGTGAACCCGGCCACCGCGGCGCAGCCGGAAAGCAAGCCGACGGTGATCATGGTGCATGGCGCTTTTGCCGGTTCATCGAGCTGGGACGGCGTCGCCGCAAGGCTGTACAAGGACGGCTATACCGTCATCTCGGCGGCCAACCCGCTGCGCAGCGTGAAGGGCGATGCCGATTATGTAGCGAGCATTGTCCGCAGCGTGCCGGGGCCCGTCGTACTGGTGGGCCATTCCTACGCCGGTTTCGTGATCAGCGCCGCCGTCAAGGACAACAAGAATGTCAAGGCCCTGGTCTACGTCGCGGCTTTCGCGCCTGAGATGGGAGAAACCTCGTCATCGCTGTCCGCAAAATATCCCGGCGCTACGCTTGGCCCCACGCTGTCGCCGCCGGTGAAACTCGGGAACGGCGAGGAAGACCTGTACGTCCAGCAGAGCAAATTCCCGGACCAGTTCGCAAAGGACCTTCCTCAAGAGAAGGCGCGCCTGCTGGCGATCAGCCAGCGCCCGGCGACGGTAAAATCCCTGAACGACACGCTGCCGTCGGCGCCGGCCTGGAAGACCGTACCGGCGTATTTCGTCTATGGAAAAGCGGACAGGAATATACCGGCAGCGGTCGTGGAATTCATGGCAAAACGCGCTTCATCCAAGAAGACGGTCGGCATCGAAGGCGCCTCCCACCTCGTCATGGTGTCGCATCCCGCCGAAGTGGCCGACATGATAGAGACCGCCGCCGGCGTCAAATGAGCTTCCCCGCCTCTGCCTAAAAAGCGGATCGCCCCTGTCGCAGGAAAGACAGGGGCGATTTCTCATGTCCGTGCGCCGCCGCCGAGAAGCGGCGACCATTGCCGCGAGCATCGGGACCTAGATTCCATCATAAACGAGCTTGGTAAAGAAGTTTCCGTCGATGACAAAGCCGCCGTATTTGGCGTCGTATTCGCCCGTCGGTTTCGTCTCCTGGATTTCTTTCAAAGATTTGCCCTGCTTTTTCAAGCCGGCCACCTTGTCGCGAACGGCGACGAGCATATCGCGCCACGCGATCAAATCGGTTTTGCGGCCGACGTCGCCGTGACCGGGCACGATGATGGTCTTGTCGGTACTGGCCTCGATGGCCCGATCGGCCCATTTGATGGCGTTATTGATACTGCCGCCGTGCTCATTGTCGATGAATGGATAGTAATTGTTCCAGAACATATCGCCCAGCACCAGCACATTGGATTTTTCCAGATAAACCCAGATATCGCTGTCGGTGTGACCATTGCCGAAACTTTTCATTGCAAAAGTTTCATTTCCAAATGAAAGCTTCCTCGCACCCTTGACGATGATGCTGGGACGCGCATCCTTCGGCAGCGCCTTGAAGGTAAAGTCCCAGTCGTCGACACGCGTGGTCTTTGACAGATGCGTATTCGTTTGCTGCGTGCCGATGATGACCGCGCCGGTCTTGCCCACCCAGAGATTGCCATCGGTATGATCCCAATGGTAGTGGGTATTGATCAGGTATTTGATCGGCTCCGGCCCGATGTCTTTCAAGACCTTGACGATTTTGTCTTTTGATACCGATATGCCGGCATCGATCATGAGCTTTCCCTGCGGGCTGTTGTAGACAGTTATATTTCCACCCGAGCCGATCAGCACCGTCAAGGAATCGCTGACCTTTTCCGTTTTTATATCCGCTTTCGCGGTGGCCTCGTTAATCTTGATTACCGGACTGGCATCGGCTCGTGCGCCCGTCGCAACGAGGCCAACCACGAGGATTCCGAGGGAAATATGTGCCGTATTGGCGTGGGACAGGAATTTCATCACAAACTCCTTGTTATAAATTCTAAAAAAATAAGGGACCCAGAAAACCGCGCTTGAATCAGACGCAGCCTTACGCATAGATTGTGGACTTCGGATCCCGCGACTGTAAAGCCAGGATTGATCCTCCTTAAGGCCGATTGTCCGGCTTGAAGACTACTGTATTCTTGTGCAGCAATGTTTTATACCGGCGATTGGCATTCAAGGCCGGCCTTTCATGCAGTATCAAAGCCTCGGAAATACCCATGAACGGAAATCCGATTCTTGTTCTTCCGAGAAAGACGAGAAGCCCAGGCGATCAGTTATTGCAACTACGCAAGCAAAGGAACTCGGCAAAGCGATCTGTTAAAGACCGACTTATGTATTCCTGGCTGGAAAATCATCCATTCAGGGTCGGCTTCCAGTCAGGTGCCGGTGCGACACGGCACTTCCACTCCCGGAGATGAAAATGCTTTCGTCCCAAAGGAATACTGGAATACCATATGGATGGAGAAAAGCGGTAAAAGTGATTACTGGACCTCGGATTTTTCTTCCCGCCAGCGCAATTCATTCCGCCAAGAATATCGGTACGGGCGACGCGGAGCACCGGCGACCTATATTGTCGAGAAAGGCAATCTGCTCGTCGCAATGGTCGATCAGGTTTTTCTGACAATCGCACTTGCCTTATTGTCCTGCAAGCCGTGGAAAGCAATGTATCAGGCGATGCATCCGCAGCCGGGCCAGCATCAGCCATCGCGGAATGCACACAGTGCGCGACCGGTTTTATCAGGCGTTCTTATCCAGCAGGATCCCGGGTGTATGATTCCCGTGCCGGCAGCCAGGCGTCTTCCAGCAGGAGAGCCGATATGTCATTGCACTTCGTATACAAGCTGCGCCGTGGATTGGCCGCGCTGGCGTTCGCTGTGCCGCTCTTGTACATCGTATTCGCCAGCGTCGTGGTCGTCGTGGACTACCGTTCGACCATCGCGCAAGCCCAATCGGACATGCGCAATATCGCCGCGACCCTCAGCGAACACGCGATGCGCACCTTCGGCGAGGCCGATACGCGCCTGCGCACGGTGATCGCCGACATCGAGCGGCGCCGGCTGACGCTCTCCCCTGCCAACGAGCGCGACATCCACGACATCCTGGTGGCGGCGCTGGAAGGATTGCCCCAGGCGGCCTCGCTGAACGTCGTCGGCGCGGACGGCGTGATGCGCGCCAGCGCCTCCGTCTACCCGCTGCGCCCGATCGACAGCCGCGACCGCGAATACTGGACCTACCTCAGTGTCCAGTCCGGTCAAGGCATGCACGTTTCGCGTCCGATCCAGTCGCGCACGGGCGCCAAGTGGACGATCCCGCTGGCGCGGCGCGTGGACAATCCGGACGGCTCGCTGAAAATGATCGTCAACTTCGGCGTCGACATGGCCTATTTCGACCGTCTCTACCGCAGCCTGCAGCTGGGCGACAGCAGCCGCTTGCTGCTGCTGCGCCGCGACGGATGGGTCATCATGGAAACGCCGCTGACGTCCAGGGTGATGGGACTGAACCTGTCCGGCACGCGCGTGTTCCAGCTGATCGATCGCGCTCCGACGGGTGTCTATGCGACCAGCCGCAGCGCGGTCGACGACGACGCCCGCGTGGTCGGCTACGCGAGCATGGCGCAGGCGCCCCTGTTCGCGGTGGCGAGCATCGGACGCGACGAGGTGCTGAAACCCTGGCGCACGCGCTGCTGGGAGATCGCCGGCATCGGCCTGGTGTCGACCCTGCTGCTGTTGGGGCTGCTGCGTTTCCTGTGGCTGCGGCTGGCCGACCTCGAGATCGTCCAGGCCGGGCTGGCCAGGCGCAACGAGGAACTGGATGCGGCCCGCAAACGTTTCCAGGAACTGGTCGACGGCATCGATGGCGTGGTCTGGGAAGCCGAACTGCCGAATTTCCGTTTTACCTATGTCAGCGGCAACGCCGAGGCGATCTCCGGCTACAGCGCCTGCCAGTGGGTCGAGGAAGCGCACTTCTGGCGCGACCGGCTGTGCGCCGGCCTCGACGGCAAGCAGGTCGAGCCGGTACTGGCGGTCGATGGGCCGGGACTGCTCAAGCCCATCGAACATCACATCATGACGCCGGACAGGCGAGAAATCTGGTTGCGCAGCAATGTGATGCTTGCGGGTAGCAGCAGCGGCCGCCTGCAGATACGCGGCATCACGATGGACATCACGCACCAGAAGCAGTCCGACCTCGAATTGTTCCAGGCCGTCCACGTCGATCCGCTGACGAAGCTGCCCAACCGCCGCGCCCTGGTGGAACGCGCCCGGCACGCACTGGCCATCGCCCAGAAAAACCAGTCGGTGGTGGCCATCGTCCTGGTCGACGTCGACAAGTTCAATACGCTCAACGACAGCCTCGGCCATGACGTCGGCGACGAGATCCTGGTGCAGATCGGCGCCCGGCTGAAAGACTGCGCCGGCCCCACCGACATGCTGGCGCGCATGGGCGGCGATGAATTCGCGGTGGTGATGGAGGATGTGGACCGCTGCGCCATCGTCGCCGAGCAGCTGGCAGAGCGGATCAGCGAGGCGCTCGCGCGGACCATCCCGGTCGGCGCCCGCGAACTCTACCTGACGGTCAGCATGGGCATCGCCCTGTTCCCTCAGGACGGGCTGGACTACCACGCGCTGCTGCGCAATGCCGACACCGCCCTGTACCGCGCCAAGGCGGCCGGGCGCAATGGCTGGCAATTCTTCGACAGTTCGATGGCGCGCGTGGTCGAGCATCGGCTGGACATGGAAACCGCGCTGCGGCACGCCATCGAACACAATGAGTTTTCCCTGCATTACCAGCCCCAGGGTTCGCTCAAGAACGGCAACATCATCGGGGTCGAGGCACTGGTGCGCTGGAACCGGCCGGGCGTCGGCATGGTGCCGCCGCAGGAATTCATCGCAATGGCCGAGGAAGGCGGTTTCATCGTCGCGCTGGGCATCTGGGTGCTGCGCACGGCCTGCATCCAGGCGGCCGCCTGGCACCAAATCGGCATGCAACTGCGGATCGCGGTGAATGTCTCGGTGATCCAGCTGCGCCAGCCGGATTTCGTCGCCCAGGTGCGCCATGCGCTTGCGGCATCGAAGCTGCCGGCGCATTGCCTCGAGCTGGAAATTACCGAAGGCACCTTCGTCGCCGATGTGCACGACGCATTCGAAAAGCTGCATGAAGTGAAAGCGCTGGGCGTGGAGCTGGCCGTGGACGATTTCGGCACCGGCTATTCCTCGCTGTCCTACCTGAAGCAGATGCCCTTCGACCGCCTGAAGGTCGACCAGAGCTTCGTGCGCGACATCCCGGAGAGCGCCGACGATTGCGCCATCGTGCGCGCGATTCTCTCGATGGCGCGCAACCTGAACCTCGGGGTCATCGCCGAGGGGGTGGAATCGCAGGCGCAACAGGATTTCCTGCGCGCCGAAGGGTGTGACGAGATGCAGGGCTTCTTCCTGTCGCCGGCGCTGCCGGCGGAGGCGTTCAGCGTGCGCTTTCCCTTGGCTGGGCATGCGCTGGAACGCCGGGCCGGTGGCGTGTTGACTTCGGCGGAGAGGGGTTGAGAAACAATGGCAGAAAGCGTACGCAGCCTAATCGTAGAATTAAAACTACCTCAATGTAGATATATTATTTCCCCATAAAGGAAATTTTAACTGCCATTACTTAGAACCCCATGCTAAGCTAGCAATACATATCTGGCTTGGAGGAAGGATGGCCCGCTTCATCGCCTATGCCCCGTTCATCTACCTTTTCATACACGGGGAGGCTTGGGGGGCATGTCCCTCTCACGATCGAACGGCTGCCGTCGCTACGGGCTTGCGAATCTCCCAGCAATGCGCCATGCGCCATCATGAATTTCCCGCGGCGCCCGGTAGTACCAGCACAGGGACGATCAAGCCCCGCCCGATCCTGGCTGCCACCCGGTCGCATGGCACGGTGGGTAGCGCATGAAGCACTCGGACAGCAAGTCCGTCCGCGCCGCCCCGGTAACGGGTGCGGCCATGGACGCCCCCATCGCGGCCAGACGCACTCCCTGGCGGGCACTTGTCTTGGCCTTGCTGGCGGCCGTCGCCATCGCCGTCACCGGCTACTACACCTGGCCGCGCGGCCTGGAAGTGGCGTGGGCCGATGTGCAGATCGCCAGCGCAGAACCCGGCGCGTTTCGCGACGATGTCATGGTGCGGGCCCAGGCGGTATCGCTGAGCTCGGTAATGCTCGACTCGACCGAATCGGGCCGGGTCGAGGAAGTGATGGCGCGCGACGGACTCGTCGTCGCCAAGGGTGAACTGCTGTTTCGCCTGTCGAACCCGCAACGCCACCTCGACCTGCTGGCGCGCCAGTCCGAGCTTGCCCAGCAGATTTCCAACCTCGCCACCATGCGGATGGCACTCGAAACCAGCCGCGCCGAGCACCGGCGCCGCATCTCCGAACTCAGCTTCGCGCAGACGCAGGCGGCCAAGCAACACCAGCGCGCCTTCGAGCTGGCCGCCCAGGGCTTCCTGTCGCCGGCCCAGGCCGAGGAATCGTCCGACCGCCTGGCCCAGCAGCGCCACCTGCTGGCCGAAGCCGGCAGCGCGGCGCGCACCGACCTAGCCATCAAGCAGGATGTGGTGCGCCAGATGCAAAAGGCGATCGCGGGCCTTGAGACCGGCCTGGGCCTGGTCAGCAACACAGTCACCGCACTCGCCGTGCGCGCCCCGGCGGCAGGGCGCCTGACCGACTTTCGCCTGCAGGTGGGCGAAACGGTGAGGCCCGACCAGCGTATCGGCCGCATCGACGACCCGGACCGCTTCAAGCTCACGGCCCAGGTCGACGAGTTCTACCTGAGGCGCGTGGCCACCGGCCACCGCGGCAGCGTCGATGTCGACGGACGCAGCTACACAGTCGCAGTCAGCCGCGTATTCCCCCAGATCAAGGATGGCCGCTTTACCGTGGAACTGGTGTTCGCCGAAACGCAGCCCGGTTCGCTGCGTCCGGGCCAGAGCGCCGATACCCGCATCACCCTCGGCGCGGCCAGCAAGGGCCTGCTGCTGCCCAACGGCGCCTTCGTCAACGACAGCGGCGGCGCCTATGCCTATGTGGTGGCAGCCGATGGCCGAAGCGCCCTGCGGCGCCCGATCCGGATTGGCCGGCGCAGCAATAGCCAGATCGAACTGCTCGGCGGACTCGCGGCCGGCGAGCGGGTCATCGTGTCCAGTTATGCCGCATTCGGCAAGGCCGAACGTTTAAGACTCGTCCACTAGCCTGGCCCACGCGGCAGGTCCGCACCCCATACAGGAGAACCCATGCTCAAGCTTGTCAGCCTCAGCAAGTCATTTACCGGTGGAGAGGTCAAGACGACCGCCCTCGACCGCATCTCGCTCGACATCGCGGCAGGCGAATATGTGGCCATCACCGGCCCCTCGGGTTGCGGCAAATCGACCTTGCTGTCGGTGCTGGGCCTGTTCGACACCGGCGACAGCGGCCAGTACTGGTTCGATGGCCAGGACATCGCCGGCTGGAGCGAGATGGCGCTCCACACGCTGCGGCGCGGGCGCATCGGCTTCATTTTCCAGGACTTCAACCTGCTTGAAGAACTGAACGTGGCCGAAAACGTCGAGCTGGCGCTCGCTTACACGGATGTGTCCAGGCAGGAGCGTCGCGAGCGCGCGGCGGCGATGCTGGACAAGCTCGGCGTCGGCCACCGGGCCAGGCACCGCCCGTCCCAGCTTTCCGGTGGACAGCAGCAGCGCGTGGCGATCGCGCGTGCGCTGGTGGCGCGCCCCGCCCTGCTGCTGGCCGACGAACCGACCGGCAACCTCGACACCGCGCACGGCAATGAAGTGATGCGCCTGCTACGCCAGATCAACGACGAAGGCACCACCGTGGTCATTGTCACCCACTCGGCCGACCACGCCGCCCAGGCCGGACGCATGGTGCGCCTGCTCGACGGCCGCATCGAAGCCGACGCCACCACCCTAGCGCAGGTGGCGCCATGAGGCTGGACGATTTCCGGATCGGGCTGCGCCACCTGCTACGCGCGCCAGGCTACAGCGCCATCGCCATCCTGGGCCTAGCCGTCGGCTTCGCGGCCTGCCTGCTCCTGCTCGGCTATGTCCAGTACTCCTGGCGCTACGATGCCCACGTGCCGCGGGTGGAGCAGATCCAGGTCGTCAAGCAGCGTTTCAACGTCGATCCGGTGGCGCCCTGGTTCGACCAGGCCCCGCTGCTGCTGCGCGCGACCGCGTTGAAGACCCCGGGCGTGGCCGACGCCAGCGCATTTTTCCGCGTGGATGTTCCCACCGTAAAAGTGGGCACGACCCTGCACAAGATGCCGAGCCTGCTGGTGCTGCCCCGTTTCGCCCAATTGCTGGGACTGCGTGCGCTCGAAGGCGACCTGGACGCCGCCCTCATCCGGCCCGATGCCCTGGTAATAACCGCATCGACCGCCCGGCGCCTGTTCGGCAGCGCCCGTGCACTCGACCGGACCGTGCAGATTGGCGACAAGCTTCTGCGCGTGGCAGCGATCCTGCCCGACCCGCCGGCCAATACCACCATCCCCTTCGAAGCCCTGTATGGCGTGCCCTCGGTCTTGAACGACCCCGGCATGCGCACCGAGCTGCTGACCGGGGAACATGGCGCCTGGGGCCGTCTCCTCTTGCGCATCGAGAATCCGGACGCCGTGCCGCAGGTGGCGGCGGCGCTCCAGCGCGCGCTCGACGCCGCGCCGGCGGTACAGGGTGTAGCGCCGGACATCCGTGCACGCCTGGGCGCGCGCAGGGTGATGGACCTGGCACTGTCGCCGCTGCGCGAAGCGTATTTCGACCGCGACGTGGCGCGCAATCCGGTTTCGCCGCCGGGCGACCGGGGCGACCGCGCCACCGTGGCCGGACTGGCCGTGGTGGCGCTACTGATCCTGGCCATCGGCGCCATCAATTACATGAACTTAGCCACGGTGCGCGTGCTGCGGCGCCAGCGCGAAATCGGCATGCGCAAGGTGCTGGGCGCAAGCGTGCGCCAGATCGTCCTGCAATTCATGGCCGAGTCGCTGCTGGTATCGCTGCTGGCTACCATGCTGGGTCTGCTGCTGGCCTATCTGGCCCTGCCCCTGTTCGCCGAGCTGGTCAATCGCAAGCTGGAGCACCTGTTCTCTCCCGCCAATGTGGGACTAGCGCTGCTGATCGGCCTCGTGCTAGGCGTGGTGACAGGCCTGCAGCCAGCCTGGACGGCGCTACGCGTGCGCCCCGGCCAGGCCCTGGCCGGACGCGCCAATACCGAGTCGCGTATCGGTGCGCGCATGCGCAAGGCGCTGACCGTGCTGCAGATCGCCACCGCCGTCGGCCTGGCCAGCCTGGCCATGGGCATCGCGCTGCAAACCCGCTTTGCCGTCAATGCCTCGCCAGGCTTCGACGCCGCCCCGCTGCTGATCGTCGACCTGCCCGGACGCGGCAAGAAAAGCGAGGCCGTGCGCGGCTTCATGACCGCGCTGGGCTAGCAGCCTTGCGTGTACAGCCTGGTGCTGTCCGAGCAGGCGGTAGGTCGCTCCGCCAATGCCCTGATCCAGGACATCAAGCGCGACGGCGGCGCCAGCGTATCGGCCGAAACGAAGATGGTCGACACCAATTTCTTCGAGGTGTATGACCTGAAACCGGTGGCGGGACGCCTGTTCGACCCGCGCCTAGACCAGGAAAATGCGGTCGGGCCGGTCGTGATCAATGCCATCGCCGCGCGTGAACTCGGCTTCGCCACGCCCGAGGCTGCGGTCGGCCAGACCTTGCTGCACCCGGATAACGACGGCAAGATGATTCCGTATCGCGTGCTCGGCATCGCACCGGAACTACGCTTCCGTTCGCTGCACGACGCGCCGCGCGCCACGCTATATATGCTCGGTACCGACTGGGCCGGTGTGCTCAGCGTGCGCAGCAGCACGTCGGTGGCCGATGCCGAGCGCGCGGTGACAGCGCTGTGGAACCGCTACTTCCCGGATGCCATCCTGCGCACAGAGCGTGCAGGCGACGTGCTGGCCGCCAGCTATGCCGACGACAGCCGCCTGGCCCGACTGCTGGGGCTGGCCACCTTAGTTGCGCTGGCAATCACGGCCTCCGGCATGTATGCACTGTCGGCCTCGATCGTGCAGCGGCGCGCGCGGGAGATCGTGCTACGCAAGCTGTATGGCGCCGGGCGCACGCAGATTGCCGTGCTGCTTGGACGGGAGCTGGGCGGCCTGATCGGCATTGCGGCCGTGCTTGGGCTGCCGCTGGCGTTTCTTGCGGTGAGCTACTACCAGGCTGGGTTTGTCGAGCATGCGCCGCTGGTGTATGCGATGCCCTGGGTGGCGCTGCTTGGGGTGGCGGTGGTGACCTTGTTGGCTACGTCGCGGCATGCCTGGGGTGCGATACGGATGCGGGCGGGGCGGGTGCTGAGGTAACCGTGACTGGACAGTGCGGCCCGAGGGGCGCGTTGTTCGGGCTAAGAGTATCCCAGCAGCGCTCATCCGCGGGCACATCTGAAGCGTTTTTGACTCTAAGTCCCATGCTCAGGAGATTCATCATAGGCTTACTAAAAAATGACGATGGCTGGCGCTTAGCGGATGAGATGGGCGGAACAGATGGAACCTCTGGCATCAACACGCCATTGCTCATCAAATGCCCTTTGTTCTCTTCGAAAATACTACAGGTCAGCTTATGCTCTTCGAGCAGGTACGGAACTTGGGCAGTGTCGTCCGGCGCCACTCTTGCGTCAGGTCAGTACCGACGTAGCCGCAAAAATGGCCTGGCTATCGTAGAGAGCGCATCCTCGATGCCCTCGCCCGACAGGCCGAAGCACTATTGCCTTATCTACATGCGCAACATCTGATCCAGGCTGACCGGCCACTGGCCTCGTCCATCGACCTTCGTATAGTACGGCAACAGCGAAGCGACCAGCGCCAGCCATGACGTCGCAGCCTCGATCTCAACCATGAACAGGTCACGTCAGATCTGCTTCTTTCATAGGTAAATTCAGCGGCATAGAACGTGGTTGCTTTATAGCGCCTCGCCACGAATTGAGGGCGTCATTGTGCCAAGTCTGACGCCAGCTACAAGCAGCCGACGATTAAATAATTTTTTCCTCAAATCTCTTATTTCCGATTTTCAAAATAATTATTTTTATTTTCAATTTATCGTGATTATTAAATTCCCCACGACTATCTTCGAAAACGTATATCACGGCCCTTAACCATTAAATTTCTCATATATATATTCGCAATTCTGGTGTTATTCTATTTAGAAGCCTTAACCCAGCGCCCACATTACGGCAGTTCAAACATTAGCCTCCTGGATTTAGCATTTATTTGCTCCCTAGCAGAAAATACTGCTTGTTAAATAAATTTAAAATCGTGAAATAAAACAGAGATTTCGAAAATACATCGCATTCGCGGCCGTTTTATGCAGCCCTTTGATGTCATGCATTCGTCGTCACAACCGCACAACTCATGCGAAAGGGACAGGCGTCTCGAGATCCATCGGTCCTGGAGGCCGGCATGCATATCGAAGCGATGATCAAGTCCATCCAATCCCGTGTTGGCCTGGAACCTGATGGCAAGGCCGGCCCTCTGACCTGGGCCGCTCTCTACGAAAGAATCGTCGGCCATGCACCGCCTGCCGAAGCCGACCCGGGCGCTCTCGATGAACACAGCGCGCGCAACGTTGCAAGCCTTCAGCCGGAAGTGCGTCCCTTTGCAACCGCCCTCGTCGAACGGGCGGCGATGCAAGGCATCGTTATCAAGGTAATCAGCTGTACACGCAGCTACGTCGAGCAGGATGCGTTGTTTGCCCAAGGTCGCACGGCACCCGGCAACATCGTCACGAATGCCCGCGGCGGCCAATCGAACCACAACTTCGGCATCGCCTTCGACGTCGGGGTACTCGATGGTCGCCGCTACCTCGATCACTCCCCCTTATACAAGGCGGTCGGTGCGATCGGCCTTGGCCTGGGCCTGGAATGGGGCGGCAACTGGACCTCGTTCGCCGATGAGCCGCATTTCCAGTTGCGCCCCGCATGGGCCAAGAATATTTCCGAACGAAACATGCTGGCCGAGTTGGAACGCCGCCATGCTCGGCACGAGGCACTGTTCAGCTGATTCGTACATCCCGCCATCCCCGGCGTCACCTTCGCTCGAAGCGTTTTCTCCATCACAGGAGTCCATATGCCCACCTTACTGCGCTCGTCAGGGCTGGTTCTGGCAGCCGCGCTGTCTTGCTCATGCGTATCCGACCGTCCCTATCAGGCCGGCGCTGACGATACCGTTTCCGCGCCGGTAGATGCCGGCATCGGCACCGGCTACGTACTGTCGCATGTGGAATTCGACGACCAGGGCTGGTTTCAGGACCCGCGTCAGCGCCAGGCTCTGTTTGCCAGGCTGCAGGCCTTGCATCGCGAAAAGAAGTCGATGCTGATCGTCGCGTACACCCATGGCTGGAAGCATAACGCCAAGGAGGGCGACGGCAACCTGCGCGACGTCCGCAAGTTGCTC
>Ga0265798_10001627_pt1 | contig 34615 bp, 33 predicted proteins | sample P3T30metagenome_FD_192430 | JGI IMG/M metagenome (GOLD analysis project Ga0265798, IMG submission 192430) | Plant litter microbial communities from East Loma Ridge, Irvine, California - P3 T30 | ecosystem: Environmental > Terrestrial > Plant litter > Unclassified | place: USA: California... | reverse complement strand
ATTTTCAATCTTTTGAATGATGCACAAATAGAACACAAAGGGTTGTTTCTCAATGCGGATTCAGTTTTCAACAGCAAAAAATGCAGGGATATTCCGGAGAAAAAAATGACCAGCAATATTAAAGAGGATCCCCTCGATGGTGATGCGAAGCAAGAAAGGTATTTTGATCCGGCACTCTATAAAAGAAGATTCAAAATAGAAAAAGCAGATGCCTGGCTGGATAGTTTCAAAGCTTTACTGGTAAGGTTTGAAAAGACCAATAAAACCTGGATGAGCCTTCACTATCTCACTTTTTCTATTTTACTCCTCAGAAAAATAGAAGTTTAAACAGGGTCGTTATATACATCTACAATTCCGGTAATAATAAAATAATTTTTTTACATAAAATTAATAGTTTATGTGTGATAAAGCAGTTGAGATAAGCACCCACATGGTGAAAAATAAAAAAACCTCTCAGAGGCGAGAGGTTAACACGAATGATGAATTAAGTTTATTTAGCATAGAAAAATATACCTTCGTATACCCATCCGTTGCCACCTGCCCCTAATTCATTCCAATTAGTTGTATACAAATGTCCATGTTTAGAAGGTCTATAATACCTATAAACTGGTGTAGCATCGGAACCATAAGCATATCCTATTAATTCCGTTTGCTGATAGCCCTGTGCCACAACCGCAGGAATATCATGAGCAAAAATTATAATATTATCTCCATTTCCTGGATGAGTCATGCTATAAAGAGTATCTATATGACCTAATCCAGACTCTCCTGCCAAAATAAAAGCAGTTCCTTCATCTCTCCATCCAAGTAACGGAAATCCAGGCGGTAAGTGATTAGGTGAGCCAAAGTAATGCTTCATCAATGTATTACTGTAATAACGTGTGATAACTTTTTCCCAAGTTTTAGATGCTTCACCTCCTTTATCAGAAATAGATTTATTATTAAGTTTTGTCTCATTTTAAACTTGGATTTCAGAATTATCTCTATCACAAGAATAAATAGTTAAAGCACATATTGAAGCGAAAAGTAGTTTTTTCATAGTTATTAAATTGAGACTAAAATACTAAAGCAGACAATTACTATAGAAGAATTAAAAGCAACTGGTTCAACTCTCTTAAAAAGAAGATACATTAAGATCCGATTTTCTTTTGAAGTTCTGCTCACCAGGCAGCAGCTGGCTTGAATGACAGTATTGAGGGTAGAAACAGTAACAAGAACCGTTAAAGAGCTCGAAAAGCAAAATAAACTTGAAATCAGGAACAGAAAAATTTACATTTAACTTCAGACTGTTTTTGAAGGTCACTTCTCAAAGAGACGATAATAATAACAACTAAATTATTAATTTTAGATTATTAAATAGTAACCTTTTTCATTAAATTAAAAAAGGTTTACTATGTGTAAACCTTTTGATCATATTTTTAAAAGATAAACTTATTGTACTATAATTTTCTTTGTAGCTTTTCCTTTATCAGTAATAATTTCAAAATAGTAATTTCCTTCTGATAGCTCCTGAACGGAAATTTTAGATGATGTACTGCTTTTTATTAACTGACCAGTAGTACTATAAATATTTACTTTTTGCAAAATCAGATTTTTTTGTAGTGAAATATTTACAAAATCAGTTGTTGGATTAGGAGAAATAGTGAAGTTTTTTAATACAAGGTCATCTGTTTTTAAAATACCTTGTAAATTAAAAATACGCACATGTCCCGCATCTATTAAGGTATTATTATCAGCTCTTATAGCTCCTACCGCTACAACGGATCCATCATTAGAAAGGGAAACCTGATAACCATTGTTATCAGAATCAGCTACGCTGTTAATATCACTACCTGCCTGAATCCAATTGTCGGAAATATTTTTAAATATTTTGGCCTGGCCGTTTGTAGCATTGTATAACCATGCTCCTACGGCAACCATAGAACCATCATTTGAAAGAGAAACACTGACTCCAGTTCCACTCGCAGTTGCACCATCTATATCAGATCCTATCTGATTCCAAGCATTGGCAATATTTCTGTAAATGCGTACATGCCCCGCATAAGTGCCATTTCCATGTGAGTTATTACGCGTAGCACCTATAGCAACCACGCTTCCGTCACCTGAAAGCGAAACGCTTTCTCCACTGAAATCACCGCTTGCTTCTCCATAGATTGCAGGACCTACCTGATTCCAGACATTAGAAATATTTTTATAGATGCGAACTGATCCTGGTCCATCACTGAATGCTCCCACAGCAACAGTCGTTCCATCATCCGAAAGGGATACACTCCAACCACTGAAACTACTATTGACTAAGCCATCAATATCAGACCCAACCTGTGTCCATACATTACCAATATTTCTATATACACGTACATGGCCCCTGTCACCACCACCTATCGCATTTGCATCATTTCCTGGAGCTCCAATTGCTACAACATTTCCATCACTGGAAAGTGAAACACTGAGGCCATTCCAGTCGCTACCTGCCTCTCCATTGATATTACTTCCAATTTTAGTCCAGACATTGGAAATGTTTTTATAAACACTTACCGAGCCGGTACCATTATATGGTGTACCGACAGCAAGTACGGTCCCGTCATCCGACAGACTAACACTATAACCACTCTGAGCATTAGCTTGGAGCCCATAAATACTACCTATTTGGTTCCATGTTCCGGAACTGTTCTGGAATACCCTGACATTTCCTCTGCCGGAATTATATTTAGGTGCTCCAATGGCCACAATATTCCCATTGCCTGAAAGAGCAACACTGTATCCACTTTGATCTCCGGCTGCTATTCCATTTATGGTGTTACCAATTTGTGTCTGTGCAAATGCAATTGTAGAGCTGAATAGAAGTGTTAGAAAATAGTTTTTTTTCATTGTTAATTAGTTTTAATTATTTAAAGGGCACAAATATATAATATAATTTTCAGAATAAAATAAATTATTCACCCACAGGTCTTTTAGTTACGTAGATGATCATCCAAAAATTAAAATATTTTTGTCTCAACAAACGATACCTTCATAAAGTCAAAATGGGATAAAAGAAAACTACTGAAAAAGCACAACGAGCTGGAGAAAGTACGGCGACAGCCCAAAAACTATATTTTAGTTTTTATTTTATGTTAAATAAATTATTAGAGAATTGTTCCTATCTTTAAAATCGAATTTAAAACAATTACTATGAAAAAATTAACGAGAGAAAAATTAAAATCAACTTTCGCAGCGGGAGGTGTAGGTGGTAGTACTGGCGTAGGTATAGAGCCAACAAATCCAACAGATCCAACAGGGCCGGCTTGTGGAGGGTCGCATTGTCCCAGTAACGATTACATTTGCTGCTATCATCAAACAGGAAGCTATTGTACGAGCAGATCTTGCGACGTTAGAGTCAACTAATAATGATCCCTCATTTAGAGGGATTTTTTTATTGAGGATCACATATCCGACTAAAACGCTGACAATGGAGGCAACGAAGATGCCGAATTTTGCCTGTATCTGGTAGTAAATGCCAGAGAGGTATTGAATAAAGACATAGTAAACCCTATAAAGGCCAGGAAGCCAAGTTCGAAAAGGTTACGGAATTCGCTCACCGGACAGCAGCTGGCTTCTATGACAGGATTGAGGGTAGAAACAGTAATAAGAGCGTTAAAAAAATCGAAAAGCAAAATAAACTTGAAATCAGAAACACGAAAGTTTACATTTAACGTCAAACTGTTTCTGAAGGTAAGGTGTTACAAAGCGATCATTAGAAGTGTGCTTACTTGCCTTTAAGTCGATGCTGAGCACTCCATTTCTTAGGTTTCATTCCAAAATGCTGCTCAAACAACCTTCCGAAATGACTCAAATTAGTAAAACCTAAGTGATATCCAGTTTCAGAAACCGAGAGATGTTTCTCCTTCATCAATCTGGCTGCTTCCTGCATTCTTAGGTATTGGCAGTATTCGTAAATACCCTTCCCGAAAATTTGCGTGAAAAGTTTTCTGAGCTTAAGCACATTCATACCGCTTATTGTTACAAGTTCTTCCTGGGTCAAAGGATTGTCAAGAGAAAATGAAATCGCATCCCTTACACGGTAAAGAGCTGCTATTTCATCACCACGAAGGCTTTGATATTTGACATGTTGTCGTTTGGAAAGGTTTTTAAAAAGCAGGTATAACAGCTCCAGTGCTCTTAATTTGTAATAAGCTTCGGAAAGTATATCGGATACGGGAATTCCGGCAATCTCAGTAATAAGATCAGCCATCTCCGGCGACATAAATTCTTCGATCAAAAATGTTTTTTCATCATTGAAAAGATAGCGGAATGCCTCTTGATCATTGCCAATGAAATTTTTGAGAAAATCGAATTCGATCAGTATCGTAATCTGGGTAATGGTAAGCCCTTTTGGAAATACTACTTCGCTTTCCAGGTGGAATGGCGTTATACGGATATGAGGTCTTGCCTGGAGGGATTTTTCGGAATATTGATCTATATGATTATTTGAAGAATGATTAAATATGTTCTGAAAAGAAAAAAGCAAGCCTCTTCTAACCCCATCAACAGATTTTCTTCTGTATATAAATGTTTCTTCTGCAATCACAGACCGGACCATCAGCAGCATTTCAGGAAGCATATCAACGATATGAATCTCGTTGAGCCGCAAGAGATCCAGATTGTCACTAAATTCAGATGCCAGCATCCCCAATTTTTCTACCAGATCTAGCATTTGCTTCTTATTATCCGTTAAATTCATTTTATGGACTATTTTTATTATAAAATAAGACTATTTTATCCCTAAATGTAAAGCTAATTTTGTAATAAGAACTTAAAAGATTTTAAAAATGGGAAAAAATATTTTAATATCAGGCGGGGGAATTGCAGGACTGACCGCCGCAAAATTTCTGTCGGCACAAGGACATCAAGTTACAGTAATTGACAGAGCTTCTTCCTTTGGTAAGGCAGGTTTCCTGATATCGCTGAAGAGCTTTGGTGTCCGTATCATGGAGGAACTCGGTTTGAAGGCAGAATTGCAAGCATCATCTTCTCCATCCGAGTTTGTAAGCTTTTTAGAAAAAGATGGGCAGGTTATTCAACACATCAGCTATGAAAAAATGAACGAGAATATTGAACGTTCAGTACTGATTTCCCGTGGCGGGCTTCATAATGTGTTATATGATTGTTTAGAAGATCAGATAAATGTATTTTTCGACACAACGATTTCCAAAATTACTTCAGTAGGTGAGAGAACAGAGGTGGTATTATCTGACGGACGCGAAATGGAACCTGATATCATTATTATTTCTGAGGGTTTACGTTCTTCAACACGGGAACGTTACTTCACGAATGCTCGAATAGTAGATTTCAATACACTTTATATGGGTGGAAGACTGCAAATTGAACATTCCTGTAATGTGGGTGATTTTAAAATTTATATCGATGTGAATAAGATGCTCTCTATTTATCCGATTGCTAATAATGAAATTGCTATCCAATGTTATATCCACCATACAGGTGATCTCGCAACGATGAAGGAAAGACCGGCGGAACTGTTACACCGCTCTTTCGGTCATTATGGCATCGAAATAACGGATCTGCTCAATCGTTTTGCTGAAGAAGGCATGATGTTCATTGATAAGATGGGAATGGTAGACACACCTGACTTAGTCAATGGAAATGTGGTTTTGCTTGGTGATGCAGGGTATTGTCCCACCGCCATGTCGGGAATGGGAGCATCGCTTTCAATCTATGGAGCTAAGGCATTGTCTCATTTTATCAACGAAACACCCGATGATTTAAGATCCGCCTGCAACAATTATAATGGATGGATGCAACCTATCATCCACAAATTCCAAAGTAATGCGAGAAATAATGCCGCTTCTTTTATCCCTGCCGATGAACAGCAGCTTCATGAGTTTATCAATACATTCAGGGCGGCTTCTGACATCGAACTTAAAAAAATTATGACTGATCCGATCATACTCACCGAAGATCAGTTGAATTTTATAATCAGTTAAGTTATGAACTTTAAAAAAATATTTTCCATCATTATTGGATTTGGCGCCATTGGTCTTTTAAGTTCAGTATTTGCCAAAATACAGGGCATTTTCTTTCCCGCTTCTTTGCAGCTGTTTAATCAGGTCACATGGGCTTCTTATGATATCATTCAGCTTATCATCAAATTAGTATGCGTTTACCTTAGTTGTATTGCAGGAGGTATTGTAATATCATTATTTGGCGGGGAAAAAAGAGAGCAGTATATAATGGCAATCAGCATCATCTTGATCGTAACATGGTTGTGGGTAAGCACGATTCATCCCTTATGGTTCTGGGCATTATTGCTTACAGGGATTATCCCTTTTGTTCTGATTGGAAGTAAAATTAAACAAATTTTAGCCATAAAAATGAGGAATACAGAACAATAATATTACGTACAAAGATAAAAGACTTGTTTAAATTTTTTAGAAAAAAGAGTTCCATAAAATCAACAAAATTAAGTAGCAGAAAAAAAGAATTGAATGAAAATGGCGCTGCAGATAAGCCAAAAGCTTATATAGTTAATGAATAAACGTAAAAGGTAATCTCAAAAAATAATGATAACAAATTTACCAACCTATCAATATTTTTTTTGAAAGCCTAAAGAAAAATTATACGCAAACGGTAATGTATATTACAACAGCTTTATAATAGAAATAACAGCAATTTATATAAGCCCTCAACACTTTTATGTGTTGAGGGCTTTTCTATTTAAACCGAATGAATAGTGCGTGTAGTTATTTTACTACATCATCTTCCATTTTCCACTACAAAGAAGATTTTATCACCGCTGTAGATTTGTAGTGTTCAAAAGAGGACAACTAAACAGGAATAAAAATAAATAATACGATCATGACAAAATTAATCGCAATTGCAGCTTTAACTATCGGAGCAACCATATTAGGAACGAACAATGTTAAAGCTCAGAATACAACCGCAACAACAACCGTAAACATTACCCTGAACGATGTGATCTCCATCGACGCCGGAAGTACGGCAATCGGTAATACGGTGGACTTCAACTATGCTACTGCAGCAGACTATAATTCTGATCAAACGGTTACTAAAGCCAACTCTTTAAAAGTTACTTCAACGAAGAACTTTAATGTTAAAGTAAAAGCAGGCGGTGCCAATTTCATGAATGGAACCAACTTAATCCCTGTAAATGTTCTGACGATCAAAGCTGCTGCAGCTGCCGGAACCATGGGAGGAACAAAAAGTGCTGTCGTTTTATCTGCAACGGATCAGAATTTAGTTACCAATGCACCACTAGGAAGTGCCTTAACACTGAATTTGGATTACACCATTCCTGCGGCGAAATCATCATCTTCTGATATCTTAGGTAAACCGGCCGGAACTTATACGCAAACAGTAACTTATACTGCAACAGCTTTATAATAAAAATATTATTTACATTATGAAAAAATTAATTTTTGCTTCTTTTGCTCTTGCAGGATTTGTATCATTGAATGCTCAGCAGGCCGTAACTTTAAACGTTAGATTAAAGCCTATCCAGACCCTTGTAGTGAATACCGCTCAGAAAATAGTTAACTTAGACTATGTAACCAAAGATGATTATGTAAACGGCGTATCATCTGTTAATGCCGATCACTTAAGCATTTACAGTACAGGAGGATTCCAGGTAAAAGTGAAAAGTGCCAATGCCGCTTTACAGAACGGTGCTAAAAATATCCAGGCCAACACCATCCAGATCAAGGCAAGTGCAGGATCAGAGCCTGTTACAGGAGCTCAATATGCACAGAACACCCAGTTGTCAGCTACCGAAACCACATTGGTTACTTCAGCAGTAGGAGGGGTAGATAAAAAAATCAGCATTGAATACAAAGGTGCAGGTGCTAACGCTTACCTTGACAACTATATTGCAGGACAGACTCCTACTGTATATACAACAGAATTAACATATACTATTATTTCTCAATAAGATATTTTCATAAAGCAGAGATAACTTCTATATCTAAGCAATTTTAATACTTTAAATGTACTTTTGTCACACTGATAAAATGAATTAAAGTATAATAGAACGATTTCTTTCATTATAGAATCTCAAATTCAGTTATGGAATATTGATAACTATTAATAAATACTTGTTATGCTTACATCTAAAGACAGTTTTTCGCACTTTATTAAAGCTGAAATAGAGGAGTTCTATAAAATTAGCCTGCCCGACTGTAAGGAACAGAAGCAGCTTATTTATACTCTTTCCCATTATTTATTGGGAGTATATAAGAAAAAGTTATACATCAATCGACTATCCGGAGAAGTTGTTAATTATAAAGTCTCTCATTTTCTTTTTAATGTAAGGATTTTTTAAGAACCAATACCATTTTTGTTTCAATGTGGCTGATCACACTTCGGTACCTCCAAAGTTATTTTATAAACTTTCCGACTTGAAGTTTTAATAGTTCTTACGATTAATATCATAAAAAACTATTATCGTTTTTTTGAGACTTTTAAGTTATATAAATGATAACTAATTGTTTAATTTATATTATTGCTATCCTCAGTAAAACACTCCAGGTATTCAGCAATTCACAAAAATAAATACAGTCATTTAATGTCAATTTGAGACAATAACAGGCGAGCGTTTGATAAATATTAATTTAGAGTTATATATAAAAATAACCAACAATATATATGATTATCAGATATATAATCAATACTTTTGCAAAAAATTTCTAAAAATCGTTAATCTAATTAAGTGTCATGTTTAAAAAACTAATTCCCAGGAAAACGCTCATATTTCCGGTTCTTATTCCTGTTTCTTTCTTTCAGAATGTAGGCGAAAGAAAAACCAATTACAGGATTTTATGCTCCTTATTTTTACTATTTCTGACCAACATCCTGGTCTTTTCCCAAAGTTCCGGAAAACTTTACCTTTCCTCCTCAGGAACAGGCTTTGTCTATGACATTACCGGGACCACACCTTCCACAGTGGCAGCAGCTCTGCCCGCAGGGATCACGACGCCTACTTATTACAGTGCTAATAATTCGACCGCTGTAAGTAACTTAGCTGTGGGTTATGATACCGCTCAGGCAAACCAGCCTTTGGTATTCTTAAATTCAAATACGGCAGCAAACAGCCCGGTATTAAAAAACGGTACTGCTACAGGTTTGATATTGCCGGTACAGATCGGCGGGATAGGCACTAACAATGTACTGGGTTCGTATTTTGGGCAGTCATTCGGGTTTAGCGGAAAAAACCTTTACAAGGTGTACCCGGCTGTTTCGGCAGCACCGATGGTAATTACAGGTGACGCCATCTGGAATGCTACAACATCCACTATTTTTGCCAGCGACACATTTTATGATTATCAGAACAATGTATATACTATTCTTCAGAATGTAGTCGGGACTACCTATACCAGGTATTTGTACCGTATTGCCATTACAGGGGCGACAACGGCAACGGCAACCCAGGTAGCGGCAATTTCCGGACCTGTAGGCGTAAGAAATGCAGATGCCAATCTCAGTACAACAACCGACGTTGGGAATGTGAGGGGAACTGCCTATCTGAACGGCTACGTATTTGTAGCTTCAGAAAACGGCGATAATGATGTTGTAATGTACAGAATGAATATCAATACAGGTGTCTCAGAATACCTGACGCAATATAATAATGTTACAGGCATCAGCGCAGGAAATATTGACCTGGCTTCCGTGGATTATTTCCAGCCCTTTACTTTTACCTGCGGTTCAATGGCATTGCAGGGAACAAGCCCTTATGTTGCCGGAACATCTTCGACACGAACGTTAAGAATTCCGGTGTCCAATATTTATGCCCCGGGAACGTATACCATTAATGTTACGGGGACAGGTTTTTCCAATCCTGCTTATTCGGCGACCATTACTTCAACGTCAACCTTTATTGACGTTCCGGTTACCTATAACGGAACCGGACAGGGAGGCTACCGGACATTGACAGTAGATCTGAATGGAAGCACGACAACCTGTACGTATAATGCATTGATTGATGCAGATTCTGACGGAGACGGCGTTTTGGACAGTGCAGACCTTGATGATGACAATGATGGGGTACTGGATAGCGCAGAAGGATGTTCAGGAACCGTGACCATGGCAGCTGTTACAGCGGCAACAGCTACAAGCTTAACAAATACCAATACGGCTTTTGTTACCTTGGTTCCGCCGGGAGCTGCATTACCTGGTGGTGGAATAACCCTTACAAAGACTGCAGGAACAGGTAATACATGGGGCGTATTTACGCCACCGGTTGCTACAACAACAATAACGGCTAACGGCGCCCAGAGCGCTCCTTTTTCAACAAGATACCTGGATATTACAGGGACAATTGCAAGGACTTTAAATATTAATTTCGGGGTTAGCGCAAATTCTTTAAGTTCAACTAATAATCAGTATCAATATATAATCGGTATTGCCGGATTAGGCGGTGAAGGCGGTTCAGTAACCAATACTTTTTCTGTTCCTTTAACGGTTGTAGGTAATTCGAATGTATTTAATACAGGATTTTATTCACTTTTAAACGGTACGGCTTCTACAACACCGGGAGTGTCAGGAACTGTTTTTACCACCAACAGTCCTCTTACTACACTACAGGGATATACTTTCTTCCTGGTACCTGCTGATGTTGCTTTTTTTACCATGACCTTAACCGGGAATAATGATCCACACGGAATTATTTTCGGGGTATATAATGTTAATTGTACCGCTGATACGGATGTAGATACGATCACAAACCGACTTGACCTGGATTCTGACAATGACGGCTGCCTGGATGCCATGGAGGGTGATGAAAACGTAGCTTACAATATGCTGGTTAATGCACATGCCGGACTTACAGTGGGTACGGGTTCTTCCGCTTCCAATCAGAATTTATGTGCAGCTGCAGGCTGTGTCAATACCAACGGTGTCCCGAACCAGGTAAATGCGGGAGGCCTTGCAGATACAGCGGGAACCCAGGGGCAGGGAATCGGTGATGCCCTCAATAGTTCAGTATCTGCCTGCTTTTGTTATAAACCGGTTGTAACAACAGGCGCACCCGTTTTAAATACACTTCAGGGGATTACCTCTTTAGGTAGAGCCGGAGCAAATGCCTCCAACTGGCCGATGGTTAGAAAGGGGGCATGGACCGCACTGGAATCCAAAACCAAAGGATTTGTAATGAACAGGCTGACAACACAGCAAATCACAGCAATTCCTGCAGCAAATCTCGTAGAGGGAATGATGGTGTATAATACAACTTTAGACTGCCTGCAGATCAATACAACAGGTACTGCAGGAGGATGGACCTGCTTCAACACGCAAGGCTGCCCTACCAACTAATTCTAAAATTCAAAAAAAATAAAAAATGAAAAACAATATATTCATCATTGCTTTTACGCTCCTTTCAGGAATCTTTTTTGCCCAGGTTGCCATTGGTAAGACTGCGGTCTCCTCGCCTTCGGTTTCTCTGGAATTCGGTACAGCAAACCGCGGGATTATCTTACCGTGGGTAACTTCTGCAGCTTCAGTAACCGGTGCGGTGAACGGAACAATGATCTATGACCTTACAGACAAGAAAGTTAAGATCAGATATGCTTCTGCCTGGAAAGACCTTTCTGTAAATACAACGGGAACCACCGTTGATCCGTTAACAGGGGTAAACGGGGAACTGATTGAGACTACGGCCATTGAAAATACAAATGCAAAGATGGCCGTCGGTACCCTTACTTCAACGCCCGGAATTCTGGTACTGGAAGATTCCAATAAAGCCATGGTACTGCCTAAAGTGGCAAGCCCCCATCTTAACATCATCAATCCAGCACCGGGAATGATGGTTTATGATACAGCCAATAAACAATTAGCCGTATTTAACGGAAGAGTATGGTCTTTCTGGAGACCGTAAACCTTATTAAATCAAATATATTCATCTAATAAGGTGTTTATGCAATATCTCAAACTGAAGCTGCCTTATTTATTGTAAGGCAGCTTTTTTAATTTTATATTCTGATCTCAGATTGTTTTTGAGATTATTATTAAAGGCTGGTAGTCTTAAAAAACGATTAAATGCGATGATGAATAATAAAGAAAGCCATTTCAATTGAAGTGGTTTTTTCTTTGTTTAATGTGAAATAATATATTAATCAGTTATTTTGAGACTTCTGTAAATCGTTTATGAACATTGACCTAATGTATAAAAATGTCAATAACTCATGTAATATTATCCAAGTCTATACTGTCATTACTAAAGATAGAAGGTCTCACCAATTTTGACAACATAAAAACTAACAGCTATATGAAAAAGCTACTTTTATTTCTAACCCTCTCAGCAAATGTCTCATTTTGTTTTGCTCAGACAAATCAAATTACGATACCTACAGATAACAAATTAAAAACACCATTAGATTCATTGGTAGATGAATCAGTTTCTGCATTTATGAAAAATAATTCCAGAGTAGGCATTTCAATAGGTATCATTAAAAATGGAACGTCATATCTCTATAATTACGGCTCATCCAAAAAAGACAAACAAGAACTACCGACAGGAAATACAGTATACGAACTTGCTTCCATTACAAAAACATTTAGCGCAACTTTACTTGCAAAGGCTGTCATTGATAAAAAAGTTAACCTCAATGATGACATACGCAAGTATATTAAGGAAGATTATCCTAATTTGGAGTACGACGAAACACCGATTACACTACAAAATCTGACTAATCTTACCTCAGAATTACCAAACTGGATGCCGGACAAAGATATCTTCGGAAAGGCAGATCCGGACTCGATACCCTTCATTTTGGATTCCGTTCACACAAAATACAGCCGACAGGATTTTTACCGTGATCTACATGATGTAAAGTTAAAGGCTGCACCAGGAAGTGTTTCCAGACATTGTAATACAGCCGCACAGTTGCTGGGTTTCATTATGGAAAAAGTTTATGGAAATTCATTCGAAAATCTACTGAAAATATATTTTACCGAACCACTTAGAATGAAAAACACCCATCTGTTAGCACCTGGGAAAATACCAGCAAAAATGGCCACAGGTTATGATGGAAAGGGACGTGTGATGCCGATCATCGATTGGGCAGATCTGCAGGTAGCAGCAAGTATAGCCTCTTCAAGTTCAGATATGTTGAAGTATATGGCGTTTCAACTAAAGGAAGAAAATACTCTTGTGAAGCTAAGCCATCAACCCACTTTCGGTAAGCTGGAAGACGGTGCCGTCGCACTTAACTGGAAAGTAAAAAAAACAGAAGATGGAAGGAGGAGTATTTCCCATACGGGAGGCAGTTTGGGATTTAGCAGCTATATGGTCTTTTATCCCGATTTAAATGAAGGTATTGTTCTATTGTCTAACGAGGCAGATCAGAGTGCGCAAAATGAGTTAATCATCTCAGCGGATAAAATTATAAAGCGATAAGTTGTTTATCACCGAAGAAAATTGGCATCTTTAAGTATCAACCATTTGTTATATTGGCCCCTTTCCTAACTTTCCAATTTTTTTTACGACTACTAAAGCGAATGATCCATATAAATAAAAAATGGTTTTCAATTTGTGTGCTTTGTAGAAAATTTGACAGAGCATTTGCTTTATAGTTATATATTTGTTAAACCAAATTAATTTACTATGTTGATTGTCGTGTGAAAAGTTCAATAAGCTGTTAAAGGTAAATCTGATAAATGAAAGTTGACTTCTATAAACCTAAAAATAATATTCTAAAGGAACATATTGCGGGATACTATTTTGTTTCAAAAGATAGAAATTCCGCACCAGTAAGCTATTTGACTTTCCCCAATAATTATTGTATTCTTTCCATATCATATCAGCATGTCAATAACTTCTATCGTTAGAATCAGAGAACTTCGAGATGAGATCAGGGAAGAAATAAAAAATGTAGATTTAAAAACATTTAAAGATCAAACTTTTGGATCTGAAAGTGAATACACTTACAAAGGAATAATTGCTGGTGTTGAAGCATTATTAACAGATTTATATGCACTAACAAAAAATGAAAACCGATTTATAAAGTTTTCAACCTACAAAGAACGAAATTTATTATCAAGTACCTTACAAAATATCAAGTCATTTATTCATACACCAGGTAATCTTTATGCGCAGGTAGATGAACTAAAAGTTAATTTGCGTCCTTTCAATATAAGATATTTCGAAGACCGATTTATTGAGTTTGATAAAGAAATGGAGGAAGCAAGTAGAATTAAGATCAATATTCAAGAGGATAAATTTGAAATACAGAAAGAAATTGAGGCAATAAAAAGGGAAGCAGAAGAAATAATAAAGAGACAGAAGGAAAGTAAAGAACAACTGGCAAATTTAGATATACAAATTGAGGGACTTCAAAAGAAAAAGGAAGAGTTAGAAGAGGAAATCTTGTCTTTAGAAAGTAAAAATGAAGAAATTGAAAAGTTAAAAAATTCTTCTATTGATTTTAGTGAAACAATTAAAACTTCGCTTAGCGAGGTGAGCTCGAATGAGAAAGTTATTAAAAATTTTGCCACAAACATCCAAAAGTCGGAGGATAGATTAACTAATCTTTCTGCAAAAATGGATGAAAATGAAGAACAGCTAAAAAGTTTCACTAAAGAAAGAGAAAGTTTCCTTAAAGATGCAGAGAAAATTTTAGACTCTGCTCGTCAAGCTCTTAAATTATTCTACAGCGCAAGGAATAAGCGCAGCTTTTGATACACAACATACTAATTTTCAAGGGTTTTTTCAAGGTTGGAGTATGGCTGCTTACAGCGGCAGTTTTTATGGTTCTTATAATTGGAATTAGTTACTGGATTCTTTCTGGACAAAGTATTGAAACCAATGTATTGATTGGAAGAATTTTAATGATACCAATTTTATCAATTGGTTTGTATTTTTGTATAAGTCAGTACAACAAGCAAAAAACTATTATTGAGGATTATGCATATAAGACCGTAATTGCTAAAGCAATTGTTGGATTTTCAGAACAAATCAAGAAGAATCAAAATGAAAATACAGATGAGTATGTTACTTACATGAAAACTGCTTTAGCAGAAATTCATCAAGATCCTTTAAGAAAAAGGTCAAAAAACAATTCGACAAATTCACAAAGTGATAATGTAGATTCTAACAAAATGTTTGAATTATTTCAAAAATTTGTAGAAATTTTAAGCCTAGGTCATAAATTATAATCTCAAAAACGATTAAATTGTAATTGCTGAATGTTTGCTGTATTTCTGGAATAGCAATTTGCTGGTTACTTATTTATATATATTGGTTATAATGATTATATAACTAAATAATTCTGAAAAATGATATACTTATGATATATTTGCAGCATTAATTCTGAGGTACATTCATTTATGAAATCAATCCGGCTTACGGCAATATGTATACTGCTATTTTGCATTCATTCTTTTGGACAATCTTGTAATTGCGCAAGGGAATTTAGTTTCGTAAAAGATAAAATTGAAGTTAATTACGCGGGTTTTAAAGATAAAGTAAACCTGAAAACACAATCATCTTATGATAAGTATACCCTTTCATTTTTAAAAAGAACACAATCTGTAACGATTTCAGCCCACTGTGTATATCTGATCAATGAGTGGTTGACATTTTTTAAGGATGGCCATATTCTGATTGGCAGAAATAGAATATCAAAAGAGAGAGAAGAATCCGAACTACAAGAGCGGATGAAAAATATTGATCGTAAAAGTTTGTCAAGTGATAAGTTAAGTTTCCTGGCTAAAAATAAAGGAACGGAAGGCATTTATATTAATGAAGACTCCGGTGTACGAATTGCGTTAATAAGAAGTAAAACTGATTTTCGGGATTATGCTGGCATTGTTATTTCTTCAGCGGGCAAATTGTCACCAGGACAGGTTGTCCTGGAACTAAAGATGAATAAAGATACGCTAAAAGGTATCGCTTATGACAAGTATTTTATTCCGACAAATGTAATATTCCCGATTAAAAAGGATGCTTTTGGTACATATATACGGGAAGGAATTAAAGAGGCTGCAAAGGAACTACCGTTAGAACCCTCCGTAAGCAGCAAACTACTTTCCGCAAAAACATTATATCTGAAAATTAATACATTTAACCAGACTAATGCTAAAAAAATAGACTCGCTTTTTAAGGCAAATCGATCTAACTTAGCACAAATACCTAATTTAGTCCTTGATCTACGGAATAATGGAGGAGGAGCTGATTTTTCCTATAGGCCGATACCTCCTTATCTCTATACGGGACCTATTCGTAATATAGGAAGTGATATTCTTTCTACAGCCGATAACATTGCCGGTTGGTCTGCAGTAGCAACAACAGAAGGTATTCCACCTGATCAGAAAGATTTCATGAATGAGGTTGTCAAAAAGATGGAAGAGAATAAGGGCACATTTATTTCTTTTTCTGAAGACAGTACAACTACATTTGACAGCATATTACCCAATCCTAAAAAAGTGGTTATATTGATTAATAAGAATTGTGGCAGTACTACAGAAGAATTTCTTTTGCTTGCCAAGCAAAGCGATAAAGTTACCTTGATGGGCGAACATACATCCGGTGTACTTGATTATGCCAATGTAAGAGGAATAGATTTCCTATGTATGCCTTACATGCTGTACTGGGCAACATCGAGAAGTAAAAGAATTGATCAGGGAATGGCTATTGATAATATCGGAATAATGCCGGATAAGGAATTAAAACCGGAAGAAGATTGGGTTGAAGAAGCGAAGCGTTTTATTGAACATTAAACATTCAATGTTTTGCAGCAAAATTTCGAATCTATAATCTTAAACAGCTCATAGTAACCACTAATTACTAAATGTTCTAAGAAAATATTTAAATATTATCATAGTAGGATCACCTACAAGTATGAATAAAATGTTAAATATAATTCTCGTAAAACAATTATACAACGGGTTTACCATCAAATAGGGTTAAAAAATAATTCTCTCAATCTTTCCGTATTTTTAAGCCTTTAAACATCTAACCTTATTCTTATGAAAAATAATTCTATAGCTGAATATACCAATGAAGAACTCATTAGAAATGAAAAGAAAATGAAGGGCATTTGCATTATATTGAGCATTATGATTATTCTCTTGCTTCTAATCAATATCTACCTGACATTTAAACGCGGATTTAATGCTTTAAATGTAATTCCTATTGCTCTGCTTCCCATTTTAATTATAAATATGAATAATTGGAATCAGTTAAAAAAAGAGAAAAAGAACAGATATTTATAAAAAGTTACCATTGAATTATAATTCGAAGTCTGAAGCTAATGTTAAACTCAGAAGAGTTGATTAAGCATGCTTTGTCTCAAAAAATAATGATAACAAATTTACCAACCTATCAATATTTTTTTTGAAAGCCTAAAGAAAAATTATACGCAAACGGTAATGTGTATTACAACAGCTTTATAATAGAGATAACAGCAATTTATATAAGCCCTCAAAACATAAAAGTGTTGAGGGCTTTTCTATTTAAACTGAATGAATAATGCGTGTAGTTATTTTACTACATCAACTTCCATTTTCAACTACAAAGAAAATTTTAGCGCCGCCGTAGATTTGTATTGTTCAAAAGAGGACAACTAAACAAGAATAAAAAATAAATAATACGATCATGACAAAATTAATCGCAATCGCAGCTTTAACTATCGGAGCAACCATATTAGGAACGAACAATGTTCAGGCTCAGAATACTACTGCAACAACAACCGTAAATATTACCCTGAACGATGTGATCTCCATCGACGCCGGAAGTACGGCAATAGGTAATACGGTTGACTTCAACTATGCTACTGCAGCGGATTATAACTCTGATCAAACGGTTACTAAAGCCAACTCTTTAAAAGTTACTTCAACGAAGAACTTTAACGTTAAAGTAAAAGCAGGCGGTGCCAATTTCATGAATGGAGTTAACCTAATTCCTGTAAATGTCTTGACGATCAAAGCTGCCGCAGCTGCCGGAACCATGGGAGGAACAAAAAGTGCTGTTGTTTTATCTGCAACGGATCAGACTTTAGTATCAAATGCTCCCCTTGGAAGTGCCTTAACACTGAACTTGGATTATACGATTCCTGCAGCAAAATCATCATCTTCTGATATCTTAGGTAAACCGGCCGGAACTTATACGCAGACGGTTACGTATACTGCAACAGCTCTATAAATAAATTTTTTTCATATTAATATTTTGTGATTTGGTGTTCGAAGGCTTCCTACGGGAGGCCTTTGATTTTTGTATGTATTGATAGCGATATAGAGAAAATTCGGGAATAAGTATCTATCAGCTGTAAGGTAGAATCTATGTTTATGGACATTTAAATCTAATTAATACATCACATCAAACATTCAGTAAATTTATTAAGCCTTTTTATCTTTTTTAAAGGTATCAAATCTCAAAAAACGATAAAAAACTGATTATATAGAAAGAGCCCGGTAAAATACCGAACTCTCACACAAATGCTTAACTATATTTTAAGTCAACTTTTCGGGTCGCCTCAAATTCAGAGAGGGTCTTTTATTACTTTTATTTCATTATAGTGGCAACAGCTTTTTCTTGATATTGCATATGCTCGCCGGTTCAGTTCCGGCTGTTAAAGCATTGAGGAATGCGCTTACGCCAATTTCTTCAAAATAAGCATTGATATGCTGATAGAGGATCTGACCTACAAAATTGCATTCTGCAATTGACGTTGGGGTTGAGGAACAGGTGCCATTGGAACAATCATCGGCTATCATCGGGCCGTTTGTTGGTAAGTCTGTTTGAAAGGTGCCGGCAAATTGTCCCTCCCGGTCAGGGTCAGAGCAGATATAGGGATTAACACCCCCGTTATTAACTAACAGCACCTTATTAAGTCCAAACAAAAGAGCCTTAACGGCCAGCGGAGTATTAAGCTGTGTGCCATAAATAGTATCGATATACGACTCAAAACCTTTTGACCATACCTGAGGAACAATGTCAAGACTGTTCCAGATTTTGCAGTTGAACTGCTGCCATTTCACAGCAGGTTCAGGCTGTGGTGGAAAAGTTGCCTTAAGGTAGTCAACATAAGAGCTGTTTCCTACATCCGGGCCTGCAACGGCATAGGTTCTTGTGGTCCAACTTTGGGTTTTAGCTCGCACGGGCAGGTCGGAACTGGTAGTATCGGCACCAAACAGCACAAGCGCCAGTGCCGGCGATAATGCTCCTCCCAGGCTGTGTCCGGCCACAGTGATAATGGCATTCGGGTCATCCAGTGTGGAGAAATATTCTGTAATCGAATTACCTGAGTTTAAGCCAAGCAAAAGCTTGATACCATTTAATGTACCATGAGAGATCCTGATGTTATTAGGTTCCGGACAATAAGGCCAGTCTGCGATTTTACCGCCCAGCAAATCTTCATCCAGTTCATCAAAGACAGATGTTGCTTTAGTACCCGCAATGGATACTACATATTCATTGATACCCGCCACCGTCTGACTGGGGTATTTGAACACGAGCATGGTATTTGTCGCAGTTGCGGTGTTGCCTTTTATATCCTTAGGCTCTACAACAACATAAGGTCCCCAGGCTATGGTAACATCCACCGAAAAATCGGCAGCAGCGATGATTCCGGGCAAACTCTCGGCAAAGCTGGTCTGAATTGCCTGTGCAGCCGAAGCCGGATCGGTAGCATTTTTTTGCTTAGGTGCGAAATTCGAGATCATAGACATGATGAATGTCATTTGGTAATCATTGTAAGTCATAGGGTTTAGGTTTTTAGATTAAAATGAGAGTTATTGACGAACGGAGTTACTTTATATTTGAATTACGGTATACTACATTTCCGCCCAGCCAGGTTTCCTGTACCGTGATATTGCGCATATTCATGCTGATCTTATCATGGGCCATACTTAACGGATCTTCTGCGAGGATAATAAAATCTGCAAAATGGCCTTTGGGTAAAGAGCCCGCCCATTTTTCGGCATAACATTGCCATGCGGCATCATAAGTGGCTGCCCGCAAAGCCTCTTCGGGTGTCAGGCATTCATCTTTATTGAGAACAGGCGAGGAGTCATCTTCCCGTGGATGTGATTCCATCACACGTGTAATGGATTGTTCCATCATTCTTAACGGTCCGATGGGCGTTACCGTATGATCGCTGTGAAGGGAAATCCTTAATTTCTTATCAAGGGCAGATTTGCAAAGGTCCAGCATATTTACCTTGTCGTCGCCATCCAATTGCTGGCCTTTAAAGATGATATCCTTAAAAATGAATCCCCAATAGCCAACATGGCCTATTAAAAAACTTGGCGATATCCCTAATTCCGCCATTTCATCAAGCTGCTTACGGTTGCTGAATAAAGAGCAATGCTCGATGCGGTTACGGAGCGGAGTTCCTGCATATGTTTTAAGGGCCTCACGGTAGGCATCTATGGTAAGGGTTACTGCCTTGTCGCCATTGGCATGGATCATCATTGGCCAGCCCTGATCGATGATCAATTTAATCAATGCCGGGTAGGTATCCTGAGGATGGAAATCGAAGATGCCGTCCTTATAAGTTTTCGGGAGACAGGCATAATCTTCCGACTGGTAACCCGTAAGTCCCTGATTCGAACCATCTGCTACTACTTTTATGTGCCCGAAATAAAGATCCCTGTATTTTTCCACGGCTTCATATGCCGGTAAATGCGCAAAGTCTGCTTTAGGGTCGTAATATCTGGCACCTCCCAATCGTACACGCAATTTTGTTGAGTCTACATATGGGTTGAGATACTTAAGATAGGCATCCTCCAGTATGGCATCATACATAGACGTTACTCCCCTTGAATTGGCTTCGGTAAAAAAATCATCAAGGTTTGTATTCATGTCGCGTTTTGCCAATGCCTTAATCTGTGGTAGAAAGGTACCTAAGGCATATAAAAGGCCTGTTTCTTCCTGTAATAAACCACGGCCTATTTCTCTAAATTCTTTTTCTGTGTGATATTTATCCTTTAGTGCAGCTTCGTTTTTCTGATAGACCTTACTTATGGCCGGGCTATTTATATAAACCGTATGTCCGGAAGCGCTGATGACCATAATAGGTATGGTTTCGCTTACCTCATTTAAAAATGTATAGTCAATGTCTTTAAAGTTATCCTTAGAATAAGGGGTCAACAAAGCCGGGTCGAGGCCATTTGCGAATAAGACGGCATCTTCCGATTCCGGTGGCAGGTTGGCCTTCAGTTGTTCCTTGACCCAGTTTCTGTCATAGCCCTGCCTGATGTTTTGTCCGTCAAACGGGCCTACATCGGCAAAAGAAGCCATCAGACCGGAAAAGACCACGTGTATATGGGGCTCGAAGAGGCCCGGCAGCAAGGTCTGGTTGGGTTCAAGATTCCTGACAGTATATTCATCTTGGAAATGGGCATCCATTTCTCCAATGACGAAGGAAAGACTGCCGGTAGCAACCACCCGGCCTTCAGCAAAACCGATGGCTTCAACTACGTCGGCCTTACCGTCAATCATTGGCCTGATAATTCCACCTGTAAATAGAATAGGTGCAGGCTGAACAACTTCAGGTTTCTTCTCAGGCAGGCCTGCGGTCATCAGAGCCAGATTTTCCGGCCCGAAAAGATCTTCTTTTAATAATGTAACAATAGGATTGGTACATGCGCAGAAACACATGTGATCATGATTGTGAGCGTGTTCTTTCATGTTTAGAAAAGTTTTATGGTGACTTCGAAAATATCAACCGAAATGGTTGAATTTTTTGTAATTTGAACGGTAGGGTTATTAGTGTTCATAATTAAATTGATTTGATTAAAAAGTATTATGGATTAAAATTACAGAAGTACTGATTTTTATCTTTCAGTAGTATTACCTGTTTTTATATTTTAGTATTTATACTGATTTATCATTCAATAGTGAATTTTGCAGAAGAATCATAGATACTACAAAAGTTGTGATTTATTTAACTTTTACTTATTATCATACCGTATATGAGACATTTTACTATGTCTTTGGCAATGCTTTTATTTTTTTTCCCATGATTTATTATATTATTACTCAAAACTATTAATACCTGCTTGATATTATGAAGCAGTTTGCTGAATGGTTGGAGTGTTATTTAGAGTGCAGTTATAAAAAACGAGTTAATATATTTTATATAATTGTATAACTACAAAAGTCTCAAAAAATGTAAATAGTAAATGCTTTTTGTTTTAACGCGTATCCGCAAGAAGTTTATGGATAACTTTGTGGTTTAACAGGTATAAAAAGATAGGCATATAATGAACCCTCTAATAAAGCAACTAAAAAAATACGGAAATTTGGCTCCTGAAATTGAAGCAGAACTTCATGGAAAAATCAAAATTCTTAAAAAGCATAAAGGCGATTTTCTTCTGAAAAAGGGACAGATCATTTCAAATTTATTCGTTATCGAAATAGGGCTTGTTCGCTCTTTTTATCAGACTGCGCAAAGAGAAATAAATTTATGGTTTGGTTTCGAAAATACGATTTTAGGTTCAGTAATACCTTTATATTTTAATCAACCTTCTATCGAAAATATCCAATTTTTAGAAGATACAATCTTATATTATATCTCTCAGGACGACCTTGAAAGCTTTTATAAGTCTTCTCAAGAAATGAATACCATCAGGAGAAAAATTGCCGAAGAGTATTGTGCAATATTAGAAGAACGTTCATTTACATTACAGACACAAACTGCCGACCAACGTTATCACTGGTTTTTAAAAAATCAGCCGGAAGCTTTACAGAGAATTTCTTTAGGACACATTTCTTCTTACCTGGGCATTTCACAGGAAACACTGAGCCGGGTTAGAAAGAAATAACCATTTTGACTTTTGTCAAAAAAAGCACTTTTTGTTTTTTGTTTCTTTGCATCATTAAAGAATAAAAAGTGAAATATTTATTTTTATCCTTAGCAATCGTGCTTGAGGTAGTAGGCTCAAGCTTTATGAAATCATCACACGGGTTTTCAAAATTATTACCAACAGTTATAACAATTGTAGCTTACATTGCATGCTTTTTCTTTTTGTCGCAAGCGCTAAAATTCATTCCATTAGGAGTTGTGTATGCGATATGGGGCGGCTTAGGAATTGTGCTCACTGCTGTTATTTCCGTGGTTGTATTCAGAGAATCGGTGGACATTCCCACCATTATTGGTATTGTTCTGATTGTTTCAGGAGTTTTTGTAATGAATTTTTTTTCTAAATCAGCAACTCACTAAAATGCAGGTCATTAACCGGAGTTTACAATAATCGAACAAAACTGCAAAGTACATCGGTAGTCTCTATTGAGCTTTTATTCATCATTAAAATGTATGCTTAGAAACAGCAATACGATATCGCTGAGAATGTATTGGGAAATTGGAAAGCTTATCATTGAAGAAGATCAGAACGGTGAGTTACATGCTAAGTACGGTAAATCAGTGTTGAAAAACCTTGCTGCACAACTATCATTGGAATTTGGGAAAGGCTTTAATGAGAGGAATCTTAATATGCGCTTTTTTCATAGTATTTCCAATCTGGAACGCAGTGCGTACCGAATTGAGCTGGACCCACTACAGAATTATCAGCAGAGTTGAAAATCCTCAACACAGAATACACTACATAGAACATTCGATTAAAGGAAACTGGAATACCAGGGCACTTCAAAGAAATATGGACAGCCAGTACTTAGGAAGATTACTGAAATTTCCGGAGCCGAAAAGCAAAGAGGTATCCAACTCTATAAAAGATCCATATATCTTTGAGTTCTTAGGGTTGCTATCAGACATATCACAGACTGAAACCCAAATAGAATCAGCTTTAATATCGCATCTTCAACAGTTTTTAATGGAGCTGGGGAAAGGATTTGCCTTTGTAGCAAGACAGCAGCATATTGTTACTGATACTTCCGGTTTTTTTGTAGACCTTATATTTTATAACTATTATCTGAAGTGCTTTGTACTTGTTGATCTGAAGACTCATAAGCTTACCCTGACGAAAAAGAATTGAAACAGCTGATTGAAGCAGACAGAGTAAAATTTCAACTGGACAATCAGGATTTAATAAAATACTGTTTTATAATCTCACAAAACGGTCACATTAAAAAAAATGAAAACCACAATGATTAATATTTGTGGTTTTTGCTTATTATCAAAGTGATTTTAATTTTTCGGCTCAAATTTCTTAATAGCTTCCAGCGTAGTTGGAGTAAATAAATTTACCAGATTGCCGTCAGGATCTCTAAATAAGAGAGAATTATTTCCCCAAGGCATGATCGTTGGCTTTTGAACAATATATGCTTCTAAAAAAGGTGCCAATCTATTATACTCCTTTTCTACGTCCTCAACCATAAATTCAATAATTGCTGTACGGTTTTTAGCCGCCTGAGCCACACTTTCACCACCGAAAAACTGAAGTGTATTAACACTTCCAATAGCCAAAGTAGCTGTTTTCGTCTGCAGTTCTGCAAAGTCAGGAGTAAAGCGTTTCATAGTCAATTTTGTGATGTGTTCATAAAATTTTACTAAAGCCTCTACGTCGGCAGTAATTATTCTGGTAGATACTAAATTCATATTGTCTGATTTTCTGAAACAAAAATAAGTTTACTTTGTGACAACAGTCTGTCAGTAGTCCTTGTTGTTTTAGAAATATAAATGAAAAAATTATAAACATTTCTTTAATTTGGATTACCGACGGTTTGAAGATATTCTTGAAAAGAAACAATTTTGATTTCATTTAGAATCGTAATTTTTTATTTCAGAATATTCTTATATAATCTAAAATATAAGGGTTGACCTTGGACGATACTGGGAGCTTTAAACGGATGTATTCTTTGGGATTAACATTATCTTTACAAGTAATTTACAAAAAATAAAGTCTCAAAAAACGATAGGTCAGCATAAACTGCAGAAAAACCTCTTGACGAAGAAATTTTGTGACTCGAACAACACTTAGGAAAGGACATTTTTATTGGAAATTGGAGTTTGATTATTCAAATTTAAGCAGTAATCTTAATGACGAGTTTCAAATTTATACATCCTGCCATTGAAAGGAAAGCACTTTTCCTATTTGACCAAATCAGCAATATAATTGTTTTGAAACTTCTTAAGACAAAATTGCTGAAGTAGAGGCAGCAGTATTTTATTATGAGCCGACAAGAGATTAAAACAACGAACCGCTAACCATATGTTTATAAAAGCGCGGCGGAACGCTAAGCATCCGACTTAAAATCGCTATTTTGCTTTTGTGGTTAATTGAGGTGAAGTAGCCGAGTGAAATCTAGAGTACTTTAAAGATCCCTACTTTGTCGGATGACCCTCCTTATCTTCAGAAAGTAGCGGCGCGGGTTATAAAGGCAGGGAACTAAAAAAACTATTTCTTCGGGATGACAAAGCGGGAAATAGAATGTTTACTGATTATATAGCCTGAGAATTTCCACCAATTCGGGTATGGATCGTATTTTCAGCTTCTCAAACAGCCTGTTTTTGTAAGTGCTGATCGTTGATGAATGGAGATTAAGCTGATTTGAAATTTCTTTAAGGGGAAGACCTTCTGCAAGCTTATTGGCAATTTGCAGTTCGCGGTCGGATAGGGCTTCAAAGGGTGAGTTTTTTGTTGCTCCATTTAATGATTCTAAAAACATCGCTTCTTTTACGTTGTCACTTGCATACCGGCCGGTACTGAGCATCGCCGTCAAGGCAGTTTCAATTGCTGCCGTGGAGCTTTGCTTGCTTAGATAGCCACCGGCGCCCATCTTTAGATAACGCATTGCGTACAGCTCCTCATCCTGAGAAGAAAATATCAGAATCTTTAATTGGGGTTTGTGAATTCTGATGTAATCTATTGCTTCCTGAATAGAACCATTAGGCATATTGACGTCCATGATTGCCAGGTCCAATTCTTCTGTCAAAATTACTTTATACAACGATTTAAAATCTTCTACTTCATAAATCATGGCTTCGGGTCTGAACTTTTTAATCGTTTGTATCAAACCCATTCGGACGATACCATGATCATCTGCAACAATAATCCGGTCGTTATTTTTTTTATTGTTCATTCTTTTAAATTTTTGGTAAAAAAATAGAAACAGCAGTACCTTTATTTTCAGACGAAATAATTTTTATATTTCCATGCAGTAAGGATACAAAATTTTTAACAATTTTTAAACTTAAACCTACTCCTGTCTCACCGGCAGTACCAGTGAATACTGGGTTGTCATAATTAAATATTGCGGATAAATACTTTTCACCAATTCCTGTACCGGAGTCGACCACAGAAATTATATCCTCATTGTTCTCTGTAAAGTATTGGAGGTGAATGTCCTGTCCCGGAAAAGAGTATTTAACTGCATTGTTAAGAATTTTGTCTAAGACATATTCCAGCAACAGACGGTCGGTTGTAAGAAATGCATTGTGATCTCCTTTAAAATAAAATTTAAGGTTTTTTTCTTTTAATTTAGCAGCGTATTTTTCTTCTAGATGGTGAAAAAGACCCATCACCATGATTTTAACGGGTTTAATCTTAAATTCCCCATATTGTGTCTTTAACCAGGCGGTGCTGTCCTGAACGGTTTGCAGATTCTTCTGGGCATCGCTTTTTATCTGCGGCAACAACTTAAAAAAATCTTCCTCACTTATGGTTTTTTGCTCTACCGCTTCTATAAGCAACAGATAATTTCCGAATATTTCTTTTGAATCATGAGACAATATCGAGATCAATCCGTTCTTAAAATTGATTTCATGTTCAAGTTTTTCTATTTTTAATTGTAGTTCGTTAATTAGAGCATTCATAAATTTCTTATCAATGCACAAAGGTATCTAATTATTATTTTTCTTCCATTCCTATTCCATACCACTTTTTGATCATATCAGAAAGGGTTTGTTTCAATAAAGGTTTGGTTAAAAAATCAGACATTCCGGCTTGCAGGCATTTTTCTTTTTCTCCGGGAAGACCCCCTGCGGTTAGCGCAATAATAGGTATTTCTATATCTTTTTCCAGGGCTCTTATTTTCCGGGTTGCTTCAATGCCATTGAGATGGGGCATCTGAATATCCATTAAAATAAGATCGGGGCTTTCTTTTTGGAATTTTTCAACCGCTTCAGTGCCATCCTTTGCCTCGATGATCAAAGCTTGAGAAATGATATCCTTTAAATACGTTTTGGTAAGAAGTAAATTAATAGCATTATCTTCAGCAATTAAAATTTTTATTTCGCGCTCACTTACTTCAGTTGCGATATCTTTTATTTGCGCCGGTTTTTTCTTTTGAGAACTCTTTAGGGTGGATAAAACCTGGTACATCTGTTTCATACGAACCGGTTTTACGAGCCGATTTTCTATTTCCAATTCGTCACACGCATCCTGTAGATCAGTGTCATCAGACGAGCTGTACAAAACAACATACGGTGTTGCATGGGGGGCATCGGGAATAATATTTTTCATTTTTCTAATGGTTTCAATGCCATCCATAATAGGCATATGATAATCCATAATGATCACATCAAATTCGGACTTGTCCATCATCAAAAGCAGGGCCTTCAATCCGCTGTCGCACTCTATGACTTCGATATTTTTTCGTTCCAGCATCCTTTTCAGGATTTTCCGGTTGTATTCATGATCGTCCACAACCAAAACTCGCTTAATACCGGTTAAGCTTACATCATATTCCTCTTCCTCCGTATCAAACTGAATATCAAAGAAAAAATCACTGCCCTTTCCCTGATCGCTTTCGAGTTGTAAAACACTGCCGAAAAGTGCCAGAATCTGGTTAGAAATGGTAAGTCCCAGACCGGCACCTCCATATCTTTTAGTATTACTGCCATCTTCCTGTGAAAAAGCGTTGAAAATTTCCGCCTGTTTTTCGCTGTTTATTCCAATACCTGTATCCCGAACTCCAAACCGGATTTGTTTTTTTCCTTCTCCTAAATCATCTGAAACTTTAACATATAACACAATCTCGCCTTTCTCTGTAAATTTCAAAGCATTGCCCAAAAGATTGACGAAAACCTGTTTTAAGCGCATTTTATCAGTCCATATATATTTAGGTATGGTTTCGTCAATATCAATGAGCAGTTCTAACTGCTTTTTAATATTACTGTAGACAACAATATTAAAGGCTTCTGAAACCAGTTCTTCAATTTCTACTTTGTCGGTCTTTAGCTTAAGTTTTTGCTTTTCTAATTTTGAGAAATCTAAAATATCGTTGATGATGCTGTTTAAAGAAACTCCGGATTGATTGATTATTTCTAAATACTGCCTCTGTGTTTCGTCCAGAGTGGTATCTAAAAGAAGTTCTGTAAAGCCGATTATACCATTCAAAGGGGTTTTGATCTCATGGCTCATATTCGCCACAAACTCGGATTTTAAAACATAGGCTTTCTCTGCTTGCTCATTTGCTTCCAAGATCTTATGCTCCATCTTTTTTCTTTCTGTGAGGTCCGCTGCATTGCCCAAATACCATTTTGAAGCCTGGTTCAGGATCTTATTGACTAACTCTTCCTCTTCTTTGTCTAAATTTTTCTCTTCCCTGTCAAATAAATTTAAATGAGCGATAAGATTGCCCTCAAGACCCGGGATGGGATAACTTTTATGAAATTTAAATTCCGGGTTCTGAAACTCATAGACCGAAGTCTGATCATCAAAAAGAAAGTGAGGATTCTGAGGATAAATCTGATTGACCGACGCATCACTGGAAGCGATAATATAAACTTGCCCTTCCGAGGCAATACTCATGGTACAAAGTTCCATGTTGGTCATCTTGGCAGCTGCAAATACCAATAAATCAAAAGCATCGGCATATTTTTTTTTGAATGCATTTAATTTATCAATATCGTGCTGATCCGGCAATTGATTATTGCTGTTAAAGTGATCCATGAGAAAGCGTTTTTTAAAAAGTATTGTTAAATTGCTGTGAAGCTGTAATAAACATTGATAGAGTAAGTGGTATTTTCTTTACCTACCAAACTTTGGGCACCCGCAGGTGGTATGGTGTAACTTACGTTCAGTCCCTGGTCCAAAACCGGTGTTCCGTTAAAGAGTATTTTTTGGGGAGTTTTTGATAAGGGAGCATTTACAGAACTTCCATCCACACCAATTTGTAATATGTTGGAATTGATGTCGGTCTGCAGGCCGCCCTTCTTGAAATAATTTTCGTCCGATTTTACATACAGTTCAAAACTCTCATTATTGGACAGTATGATATGGTTCGGAATCATTTGTGACTGCCCATTGGTGTAATGGGAGGCTGTATTAAAATTGAAGTTTACATTTCGCCCGGAACTGGGGATGGTGATCTCTGACCGGGGAAGCACCTTTAACTGGACAGCTGTATTCTGCAAACTGTTAATTGAATTATCTGTACTTCTGGCGTTGAGGTTCAACTCAAAAGTATACGTTCCGGCTTCAAAAAAATTGTTCTTAAAATCATCTGCAGATACATAAAGCTCCGGGATGAAGCTGTTTCTGTTTCCTGCTGCAACATTTAAATTAACAGCGGAAAAATTTTGAAAAGTGGCAGATAAAACTTTGGTCGTGAGAGTAGATCCGTTACTTCCCAGTTTAATACTGGCAATATTTCTTGTTCCGGGAACACCTTTAGATGAAGTGAACTGCACGGTTGTGGCAGCAGCTTTTGCCCAAAAATTAAAATCGACTGTATGCGCAATTTCCGTATTCCCCAGATCCCATACCCGCGTACCTGTACTGCGATAGTCATTCAAAGAAGATATTTCAATATATTTCGTTAAAGAGGTTGTGACCCATCTTATCGATGAAGGGATGACTAAAATTGTTTTAAAATTACGTGGTGTGAAGTCGTTATAATTCTGAGTAATATCCATAGAGTAATTTCCGGCCCGGAAGGCATTCGCAGCAAATTGTGCGGCAGGAATTTTAAATGTAAAATTGATATTTCCCCGGTTGAATCCTCCTCCAAAACTGATTGTTGGCGGCTCAAACCATTTTAAAGCACTTGTACTGAATGACTGAAAACCCGGTAGAAAACCCGAAAACCCTGTAGATGGCAACTGCCCTCCCATACTTTCTAACTGCCATAGGAGAACAGAGTTGGGCAAAGTGAACAGTGAAGAGGAAAAGTGGGTAAAAGTCGGTCCGGATGTAGAGGTAAAGGTCGGAGCAGTAGGTCCAATTCCAAAAAAGCCATAATCCCAATTTGTCCTGTTGGCGTTTGTCATTAATCTTGTAGGGACCGAAGTAAATTCGGTCCTGTTAAAAATATTATTTTCCGGGATAGTCAGGTACACGTCCTGAGCTTTCGTAACTGTTGATCCTGAACAGACAGCAAAAATTCCCCATAAAAAAAAACTCCTCGTTTTCATACCTTTAAATTTAAAACTTTTTCACCTTAATAGTGGTGTCTTTCTTCTTATATTCAAAAATCACGGCTTCCGGATTACCATCCTTTTTCACCTGAATCGTTTTCGTGGGTTGTACGTAGCTGTATTTGTCATTTTCAATATAGAGTTCGTATTTTCCATCTTTCAGGAAAAACTCAAACTCATTTTTTTGGTTGACTACGGCGGTATAGATCGCGCCATCTTCACCTTTTGCATACACTACAATCCCTGTTACATCAGTCTCCAAAACATCGTAGGCCTGTTTGATCTCTGTTAATTTTCCACTTACCCTTATATTTTTTACCAAACCTACTTTGCGGTTGATATTGTTATTAACCATTATTACGGGGTTCATCATCAATCTTGCACCCGCACTTTCGTTTACTTTCAGGGTGTAAATACCTTCAGGCACATTTTGAAAAACTACTTTTCCGTTCTTGTCTGTCATGGCGACATAATTGTCAAGTTTTACAATTTCATCAGCGATTACTTGTTCGCCTGAATCTAAAAGTCCGTTGAAATTTTTATCTTCAAAGAACTGGAATGCCACTTTATGATTTCCCAAAGCCGTGGCTGCAGTAAAATATTTTCTGATCCCCACTCTGAACTGGTAATAACTGCCGCTGCTTGCATATTCGGCAGTAGATTTATATCCTGAAAGATTAAAATACCCTGTGCTGGACCAGGAAGGTGAAATCTTATATTCCAGGCTCCCGGTGATATTGCTGTTTAAATTTTTATAAAGTTCCGAATAGAAAGTTCCTGCTGAAAAAGATCCGATCAGATTATTACTGAGCATCTGGAAATTATACGAGGCATATACATTGTAGTTGGCAAAATTGCGGTCTGTGTTGTAGTAAGAATTTAAATCAAAAACGTTTGTTGCGTTCCACTGGGCTGTTCCGTTGAGAGAGAATGATTTATATCTGTAAGACAAAGTGGTTTTCAAGCTGTTAAACCAATCCGGTCTGTTGTTCTCTTTCGAATAAGAATATTCCGCTGTAAGATTTACTGCGTGGGCGCCCAATGTTGCGCTGATGTTTGTTTCCAGTCGGTAAGAAAAAAGTTCGTACGATGTGTAAAAATTAGCTGTTTTCTGTTTTTCAATCTTTGGGGATACCAGGAAATTCCAATTTTTTGCAGAAAGCTGGTAACCTGATCCCAAAGATTCTGTGCTGTTGAAATAATAACGCAGATTGGCCGTATTCTCAGGCTGGATGGGCGCACTCTGGAAACTTAGGAACTCTGGGTCTACTTCTGAATTCTGATATTGTATAAAAGCGCGCTGAGAAGCAGAAAATTGGCGGCTGATCCGCTGATTTGAAAAAAAAGAACCCCTTTTGATCCCCGCATAACTTTTGGTGGCAAAGGTATTCACAGACTGTATATCCCAACTTCCTAATTTGCCCTCGTAATTCGCTCCCATTGAAGCTCCTGTGTTTTCATCTTTGTTCAAAAGGCCTTTTTCGTGGCTCACACCCACCTCGGTACGGACTGTATGTTTATCGTTAATTAATAATGATGCTGTTGCGTTCGCTACCTGCGTATCAACATTAAAGCGCGGATCATGGTCAAATAGGTAGGATACTTTTCCATTAAAAGATTTAGCATTTCCAAAACCATATTTTGCACCCACTATGGTAGATCCTTTTGTTTGCTGGAAATAAGTGCCGTACAGGTTGTAATTATTTTCCAGCGTAAGAATTTCAAGCTGATTATTTTTACCGAATCTGGTAGAAACTTTCCCACCTCTCCCGAAAACCGGATAATCGTAGTCATTACTGTTAACATTCCCAACCCTTAATACCGTATTTTTTTTCTCCAGCTCCAGCCAGGTATCATACAGGTTATAACGGCCGTCTTCATGATAGTAATCTGCACCTATATTGAAACGCGATTTCAGATTTTCAGTTACCCGGAAGGCTGTATTTCCTCTTAATTGAAGAAAATTGAAACCAGAACTGTTTTCGTTATAACTGATTTCTGCAAAATTACTTCCGTTCACTGCTTCGTTTCCTCTCGCAATTTGTCTGTTGTTCGATAAAATGACTAAGTGAAGCGTGTTGCTTCCCACGATTTCATTATTAAGCTGGTCTGTGGCAGTTGCATTAATATTAAATTCCGGGAAAAGCGTATTCTGTTTTCTGACCGTAATTTTGATCTCAACGGTTTGTTTTTCTAAACCTTCCAGAGAAACGGTTTGTTGTTTGGGCATCATTTCCAAACCATCAGGAATAGATTGCAAATCAATCTTAACGGTTCGCTTACTATAGCCCTGGTTTTCTACCGTCAGTAGAATGGAGGAGTCGGGCGCAGAAGGATTAATGAAGTTTTCGTATGATGCCGTATAAATGGCGATGTTGCTGTTCTCTTCTTTATCAACGGAGAAAGAGGCGCTCTGAGTTCTGGTGGCCGTTGGAGTGGTATACGAAACCTGGAAGGTGATCTCATTGGATATACGTTTCATAAAATCCACGTTGGCAATCAGTTTCACAGGAAATTTTTTAGACTGACCGGCATCTAATATAAAATCATTTTTAGGATAGAACAGTAAACCCGGATAGTTTTCCTGAGGCATGATATTCTGAATGGTAATCTGTTCGGAACTTTTATTCTCAATAACCAGTAAATTAGTAAAAGTAGAACCTTTCTCAACAGCGATACTGCTATTTTCAAAACGGATCCCGATATCCTTCTTGTCCTGCGCAAAGGCCAACGAAAAATGCAGAAGAACCAATGCAAAAGATAAGACTGTTCTTCTTAGGATTGATATCGATATTCCATTCTGTGGTTTCAAGACTTAATTTTTAAAATTTAAAATTTAAAGTTTTTTTCGCCTACGCGTAAATCATTGGATCCTGCCATTTTGATAATCACCACGCCCAAAAAGTTCCCTGAAATATTCTCCGGTAAAGAAAATTGAACGACCTGATTGGTATCGGGAAGCATGGAGATGGAAATTGCGGGTAATTTTATTTCCTTACCACTGTCGGTATTGGTCAGTTCAAACTCAACGGTGGCATCATTGATGGTATTCCCATCATTATGGATGCTTACTGCGACTTTTTTGCTTACTGCATTATCACTGTTTACCTCTGATATATTGGTAATATCCAAACTTTTTGTCTGGTTCCCAGGCGGTGTGTAAAAGATGTGAAGTCCAACTTCAAATAAGGTAATAATACCAATCCCGTTCTGAATACGTGCCTGATCTGCCTGCTGGGGAAGTTGGGTGAAAAATAACATACTGTTTGTAACAGACTTTGGTGCGTTTGCAGGAATCTGCATGGTTACTACAATCTCCTTTGTGCTTCTCGCAGGAACTGTTACTGCGTTTTCTAAGGTAGACACCCAGGCGGCATTGGAGGTTTTTGAACTTCCTGCTTCAAGATATACTTTATTTCCGTCTTCTTCTCTGGCCCAATCTTTATAGTTAAGATTAAAAACATATTCTTTATCCGAGCTGTTTTGAAGCGTGACTGTCTGTGACACTTTTTCTCCTGGATTACCGGTAAAAAACAAACGTGTAGGCGACATCGAGATACTTTGTGCCAGAATTGAAGAAGACCCTGTGAGGATAAAGAAAATGAAAAGGTGAATAAACTTGCGCATGGTGTAAATTGTTTAAAAATAAAAGATTCCCAAAACTACTGAAAACGTAACAAAAGGAACCTTTAAACCTAAAAAAATTTATTATAAAGCAGTAGCAGTATAAGTTACTGTTTGAGTATAAGTTCCGGCCGGTTTACCTAAGATATCAGAAGATGATGATTTTGCTGCAGGAATCGTATAATCCAGATTCAGTGTTAATGCACTTCCAAGAGGAGCATTGGTAACTAAATTCTGATCCGTTGCAGATAAAACAACAGCACTTTTTGTTCCTCCCATGGTTCCGGCAGCTGCAGCAGCTTTGATCATCAGAACATTTACAGGGATTAAGTTGGTTCCATTCATGAAATTGGCACCGCCTGCTTTTACTTTAACGTTAAAGTTCTTTGTAGAAGTAACTTTTAAAGAGTTGGCTTTAGTAACCGTTTGATCAGAGTTATAGTCTGCTGCAGTAGCATAGTTGAAGTCCACTGTATTACCAATTGCCGTACTTCCGGCGTCGATGGAGATCACATCGTTCAGGGTAATATTTACGGTTGTTGTTGCAGTAGTATTCTGAGCCTGAACATTGTTCGTTCCTAATATAGTTGCTCCGATAGTTAAAGCTGCGATTGCGATTAATTTTGTCATGATCGTATTATTTATTTTTTATTCCTGTTTAGTTGTCCTCTTTTGAACAATACAAATCTACGGCGGCGATAAAATTTTCTTTGTAGTTGAAAATGGAA
>Ga0265798_10001626_pt1 | contig 34623 bp, 30 predicted proteins | sample P3T30metagenome_FD_192430 | JGI IMG/M metagenome (GOLD analysis project Ga0265798, IMG submission 192430) | Plant litter microbial communities from East Loma Ridge, Irvine, California - P3 T30 | ecosystem: Environmental > Terrestrial > Plant litter > Unclassified | place: USA: California... | reverse complement strand
CAGCCTGGGCGTTGGTCAGCGCGGTCGGGCTGATCTGCCACCAGGTTTCCAGGCCGACGTCGTAGATGGGCGCGGTGTCGGGCCTGCCGAAACGGTTGGCGTACACCAGCGGCGTGCCCTTGGAGAAGTAGTTGGGGATCATGTAATAGCCCCACTGCAACACCCGATCCAGTGCACGGGCGTAATGCACCATGTCGTTGCGGCTGTTGGCGGCCACCAGCCCGTCGATCAGGGTGTCCACGGCCGGGTTGCGCAGCACCATGGCGTTGGAACTGCCGACTTCGGTGGCGCTCTGTGAGCCATACAGGTTGTACAGATCACGGCCCGGCGAGATCAGCGGATTGCCGCTCTTGGGGAAGGTGACCACGATCATGTCGTAGTCCCGGGCGTTGAGCCGATTGATGTATTGCGCGGAGTCGATGCGCAGGAAATCCAGCGTGATACCGATCTGCGCCAGCGTGCGTTTGAACGGCAGGATCAGGCGATCAAAACCGCCCTGGCCGTCGAGAAAGCTGAACACCATCGGCTCGCCTGCGGCGTTGACCAGCTTGTTGTCTTTCGGGTGCCATCCGGCTTCGGCCAGCAGCTTGAGGGCCTGTACCTGTTTGTCGCGGATGTAGCCGTTGCCGTCGGTCTTGGGGGGCTGGTAAACCTGCGTGAACACCTCGTCCGGCACCTGGCCGCGCAAGGGTTCGAGAATCTTCAGCTCGGCTTCGTCCGGCAACTGGGTCGCGGACATTTCGCTTTTCGGAAAGTAGCTCTGCTGGCGCACATAGAAATTGCGCATCACCCGGCGGTTGATCCAGTCGAAATCCCACAGCATCGACAGCGCCTGCCGCACGCGGCGATCCTTGAAGATCGGGTTGTCCAGATTGAACACAAAGCCCTGTGCGGCGACGGGGCGCTGGGTGGCCAGGATGTTTTTCTGCAAGCGCCCGTCGTCGATGGCCGGGCCGCTGTAGCCGACGGTAAAGCCCGCCGAGGAGTACTCCCGGTTGTAATCGAACGCGCCGGCCTGCAGCAACTGGCGGGCGATTTCCGTGTCGCCGTAGAAATTTACCGTCAGGGTGTCGAAGTTGTACAAGCCACGGCTGACCGGCAAGTCCTTGCCCCACCAGTCCTTGACCCGCTCGAAGACCACGCTGCGTCCGGCGTCGACCTTGGCGACGCGGTACGGCCCGTTGCCCAGCGGTGGCTCGAAACCGCCGCCGTTGGCGAAGTCCCGGTCTTTCCACCAGTGCTTCGGCAAAATGTGCAGGCTGGCGATGTCGAGGGCCAGCATGCGGTTGAGGTTGTTCTTGAAGTCGAAACGTATCTGCAGCGGCCCTTCGATGGTCACGTCCTTCACGTCGGCGAACATCGGGCGATAGCTGAAGCTGGCCTTGGTGGTCATCAGCTCGTAGGTGTAGCGCACGTCCTCGGCTGTGACCGGCTGGCCGTCGTCGAAGCGCGCCTTGGGGTTGAGGTAAAACCGGACCCACAGACCGTTTGGGTCCACTTCCATCTTTTCGGCGATCAGCCCGTAGACGGTGTAAGGCTCGTCGAGCGAGCGATACGCCAGCGGCGAGTAGACCCACGTGTCGAGCTGTACGACACCGATGCCTTGATCGACGTAAGGATTGAGGTAATTGAACTGACCGATTTCTTCGGCTGACCGGGTCAGCGTTCCGCCCTTGGGGGCGTCCGGGTTGACGTAATCGAAGTGCTTGAAGCCGGCCGGGTACTTGGGTGCCTCGCCGTAGACAGTCAAGGCATGTGTCGGCGTGGCCAGCGCGACCTGCCAACAGGTGCACAACACTGCAACACCCAGCAGCAGGCGTCGCAGAAGACGGATTTGACGCGACATGATGGGGCTATCCTCGTACGCACGAATGACGCCGTGCGGCGAAAAAGGCCTCCGGCCGGGGAAGGTGGATGAAACCTGTGGCCGGAGGGGGCGAGCTCGCAAACAGGACGCGACCCACGGAGCGGGTATGGGTCGCGCCTTCACCCTCAGAAGTGATACGTCATGCGTGCGAACAGCGTGCGGCCCAACGGGTCGGCGTAGCGTGGGTCATAGCCGGACTGGAAGTTGTAGGCCTGGTTGGAGAACGGCGGGTTGCGGTCAAACATGTTGCGCAGGCCCGCATCGACATCCAGCACCTTGTCGAAGGTATGACCGACCGACAGGTCCCACAGCGCATACGAGGCGACACGCGCGTTGGTGGTGCGGTCGTAATCGTTGTAGCCCGAGGTAAAGCGGTTGGTAATGGACGCGCGGGTATTGCCCAGCGACCAGGTACCGGTCAGAACGTGTTTCCAGCGCGAGATCACGCCGTCACCCTGAAAGTCGCCGACCTTGTCGGTGTACGGACCGTCAATGATGTTCTGGAAGTCATAACGGGTCACGTAGGTGCCGGTCATGCCCAGACCGAACTGACCATAGGGCGTATTCGGGAAGCGATAATCGAGGCTGACGTCCACACCGCTGGTCTTGACGATGCCCAGGTTGGCGTTGCCTGTCACGATGTTGGCGATGGAACCGTCAGCGGCGCGAACGAAGCGATCGGCATACGTGTTGGGGTCGTCGAACACGGTCGATTCAGGGAACGACTGGATCTGGTTGGAGATGTGAATCCACCAGAAATCCAGGCCCATCGACAGGTTGCTGACTGGCTGATACACGAAGCCCAGTGTCACGTTACGGGCTTTTTCCGGCGCCAGTTCGGTGTTGCCGCCGCTGTTGTTGAGGAACTGCTGCGCACAGTCACGACCGGCATTGCCGCCGGGCTGCACGGTGCCGCCGGCACACAACACAGGGTCGTTGTAAAAACCCTGAGTGAACGTCGTGCTGCGTGGCGCGTAGAGTTCATAGAGCGACGGCGCGCGGAAGCCCTCGCTGTAGGCACCACGGACCACCAGTTGCTTGATCGGCTGATAGCGGAACGAGTACTTGGGGTTGGTGGTGCTGCCGAAGTCACTGTATTTGTCATGACGCACAGCGGCGGTCAGTTCCAGGCTGTCCAGCACCGGCACGTTCAACTCGGCGTATTCGGCTTTCACGCTGCGCTCACCCGATACGCTGCCCGCGGCATCCGCACCCAGGCTGCTGACGTCGTTGACGAACGCTTCGTACTGTTGATGCATCTTCTCTTTGCGGTACTCGCCGCCCAGTGCCAGACCGGCCGGGCCTGCGCCGAACCAGTCACCGATTTCCCGGCTGATGCGCCCGTCAATGCCAGCCACGCGGCCCACAGCGCTGGAGTATTGACCGTGATATTGGTTGGCATCGATCAGCGCCTGACCCGCTGCGGTCTGCGGTCCGAACGGGTTGATCACGCCGTTGGCCAAGCCATTGATCATCTGCGCGTCACTGACGTAGCCGTCGGTGAGACTGGACAGCACCTTGTTCTGGTTGTACGAAGCGCCGACGTTGTAATCCCAGCCGCCGACCAGACCGTCGAAATTCAGCAGAAAGCGCTGGCTGGTGTTCTGGTCACTTGAACCGCGAGGTCCGGCGGCGGTTTCGCGCCATGCGGTGTCGACCGGTTGTGTGGGGTCAAGCGTAAAGTTGGTCGGTGCCGGGGTGATGCCATTGCCGGGATAGAACGGCGACGACGAATCCAGCGACAGGCCGGTGAGTGGGGCCGGCCCAATGTCGGTGTGGTTGTTGTTGCGTGCCCAGAAGTATTCAAGGCTGACGTTGTGGTCGTCGGCCAGCTTGCCGGTGGCCTTGCCGAAAAACGAGGTCTTTTCGGTCTGCGGGATCAGGTCGATGTACTCGCGGGTGCTGAACCGGCAGATGCCGTTGCGGGCGATCAGGCTAGGCCCGGAGCAATTGGCGCCCAGCGGGTTGGAAGAGTTGTCGCCCTGAAAATAGTTGCCAGGGTACGCGGTGCCGGAGGTCTGGTTGAGGCCGCGCCCTGGCTGGTAATCCTGAGTGAATGAACGGTCGTTGGCGTCCAGATTCTGCTGCTTGTTGTAGTTGAAGACTCCCATCACATTGAAGCGGTCTTCTTCCAGATCACCAAAGCCCCAGCTGGCGCTCATGTCCTTGGTTGCGCCGCCGCCACTGTGGGTCGGTGTCTCGCCGCCCAGGGTCAGAGAACCGTCGGTCAGGGTCTTCTTGGTGATGAAGTTGATCACACCGCCAATGGCGTCGGTGCCGTACAAGGCCGATGCACCGTCACGCAGGACTTCAACCCGGTCGATGGCGGCGAACGGGATCATGTTCAGGTCGATGGCGCTGCCGTTCGGCGAACCAACACCCGAGATGGCGTTGTTGGCCAGCCGGCGACCATTGAGCAGAACCAGTGTCTTGTTGGGGCCAATGCCGCGCATGTCGGCGAAGGAAGCTCCCCCTGAACCTGTACCGACAGAGCCCGCGCTGTTGTTGATCGACTGACTACCGGTAATGCGCTGGACCATTTCCTGAGTGGTGGTCACGCCCTGTTTCTTCAGGTCGTCGGCGCGCAGGATGGTGATCGGCACGGCGGTTTCGGCATCGACCCGGCGAATCGCCGAACCGGTCACTTCAACGCGTTGCAACTGGGTCGTGGCAGGCACGACGGCGGCAGCGGAGACGGATTCGCTGGCGGTGTCCGCTTCGACAGCCTCGGCCGCATGGGCACCGCTCATGCCCATGGCCAGGGCGCACAACAGAGCGCGAGGGTGACGGCGGACCGCGAGGGCCAGTGGCTTGAGGGTGTATCCGGGAAGATTCATCAGCATGGTTATTTCCGACTTGGTCCAGACATTATTGAAATGGCCTTGTGAGCCCTCTGTTCCTGCGCGGTTGTGCCGTGCGGGAGTTCCACTGCATTGGTTTCCAGCAAGCCGCTCCCCTCCAGGGGCTTTTCAGCCCACGGACGATGGTGTTGGCGGGAGTCGGTTCAGCGGGTTTCGCCGGGGCGAAACCCTCAGTTCATTTGGCCGTCATGACGGAAATCTTCGTGATGCCCGAGCGCTCGATGGACGCCATGGCCTTGGCTACCTGGCCATAGTTCACGTCGGTATCGGCCTGCAGCTGGACGCGGATGTCAGGGTCCTTGGCCTTCTCGTCCTGCAGGCTTTTCTCCAACAGTTCGGGGGCGATTTCCGATTTGGCGAGGAAGAACTTGCCGCTCTGGTCGACGCTGACCACCACCGGATCCTTCTTCTCGGCCGGGGCGACCGAATCGGTCTTGGGCAGGTTGACCTTGATCGCGTTGGTCATCAGCGGCGTGGTGACGATGAACACCACCAGCAGCACGAGCATCACGTCTACCAGCGGCGTGACGTTCATTTCGCTGAGCACTTCATCGCTGTCTTGAGTGGAGAACGACATTAGCTTGCCTCCCGCACGGCGTGGCCTTGCTTGCTGGCGATGGGTTGACGGGATACGGCGAAGGCACTGCGCTGGGCGAGGGCGTCGAAGTCATGGGCGAAGTCGTCCATGTCGGCGACGGCCAGCTTGAGGCGCCGCAGGAAGAAGTTGTAGATCAGTACCGCAGGCACTGCGACCGCGATGCCGACGCCGGTGGCGACCAGTGCATGACCGATGGGACCGGCGACCGCTTCAAGGCTGGCCGAGCCGGTCAGGCCGATGCTTTGCAGCGCTTCCATGATGCCCCAGACCGTTCCGAACAGGCCGATGAAGGGCGCGGTGCTGCCGATACTGGCGAGAATCGCCTGGCCGCTTTCCAGCGAGCGACGTTCCTTCTGGATCTGCTGGCGCAGGTTGCGCTCGAGGCGGTCCGAGCGGTTGATGGTGTGTGCCAGTTGCTGCGTGGTACGCGGTGATTCGTCCACCGCCATGGCTTCGAAACCACTGTTGGCGATGCGCGCCAGGGAGCCTGGGTATTGCGACGCATGTTCGGCGGCGGTGAGCAGGTCCGGCGCGCCCCAGAAGGCTTTGGTGAAGTGTTTGTTCTGGGATTTCAGCTTCACGTATTGCGCGGACTTGATCAGCAACAAGGCCCAGCTCAGTACGGAAAACAGAATCAGCGCCCAGAGCACGGCGGGTACGATCATGGAAGAGAGCGATGCGTTCATGGTTTACACCTCACCAGCTTTAATAGAATTGTCAGTGGTCATACGCCGGATCATTCCGGCAGCTTGAAATCGATGGTCTGTGTCGCGAAGCCTTCAATCGGTGTGTCGCCGCGCTTGGCCGGAATGAACTTCCAGTTGCGCACCGCTTCCACCGCCGCTTCGTCGAGCACCGGTTTGCCGCTGGATTTGGTCACCTCGACCGTGCCGGCACGGCCGTTGGGCAGCACCTTGATGCGCAGCACCACGCGGCCTTCCCAACTGCGTCGCAAGGCCAGGCCTGGATATTCGGGCGGCGGGTTGCCCAGGCTGGCGAGCCCGGAGACCGCTGCGCTTTCCTTCACGGGCGCTGCTGGCGCTGCCGGAGCGGGTGGCGCAGGCGTCGGCGTCGGCGGTGCTGCTGGCGCGGGAGCTGCGACCGGTTTTGGCGGAGCAGGCGGCGTCGGCTTTTTCACAGGCTCAGGTTTCTTGACCGGCTTGGGCTTCTCGACCTTCGGCTTTTCGATCGGCTTGGGCGGCGGCTCGACTGCGTCCGGGTCCTCGACCGGTTGTTCCGGCTCGGGCGGCGGTGGCGGGGGAGGCGGCGGAGGTGGTGGTTCAGGCGGCGGTGGTGGCTCCGGTGTCGGAGGCGTCGGGCTGGTCAGCTCAATGGTCATTTCCGGAACTTGTGGCGCAACTTCCGGCACTTCCGGTTTGGCAGTTTGCATGTACCACCACACGGCACCGTGAATAAGTACCGAGGCTGCGATCAACACGAAGACGTGCGATTTTTTCAGGCCGCCAGGTCGCGAAGTATTGGCCTTGAAGGGAATGCTCTGCCACACCGTCGGACTTTCTTCCGGCGGCGGTACAGGGACCGCTTTCATTATTACCGCATCATTCATTAACGCTCCCTCGGGTAGTTGAAGGGCAATAAAAGTCCGTTCAAACATTGGCGAATGTTCGAATGATGGAGACCTGCACAGTCGTTGAAGTGCACGACGCCGTCGAGCCTGAAGAGGCACAGACTCAAGAGGGCAAAGCGCGATATTCAATCAGGGCGATAGCATTGCGAATCCTTGCTTATTAGTTATGTCCACTACGAGCAAACGTGTTGCTTGATAACAATCCTGCTTTGCAACCGCTGTGCCAGAAATGGTTGGTGGTGTGCCTGTATGGAGCGTTCCAGAGCAGATGTCGCATTCCTGTACTTTTCTTGCGATTAAGCGCTGTTTCGGCAGGGATCACCTTCAAATGAATAGTGCCAATACCCATTCAGAGGCCGAAGTTCACCCCTCTGAGGCGTCAGACGAATTGAAAAATACATGACCGTTCGGTCATAAAATCACGTGCACCAATACTGTAAGGTTCGAATCAAGTTGGTGCGTTAGTTGGTCATGTATTCACGGCAAGCGGCTCCGGCTGTAAAAGATTGCAGGTCGAGTTAAATATAAAGCTCAGCCATGGAGTAAGTGGTGGCTAAGTGATGTTAATCAAAATAAATTGTCGAACGATAAGTGTGTTGGTGCGAAGTTTTCCGTCGTTAGTTAGTAACGGGCACACAGCAGTACGCAAGAGCTTGCCGATAAGGCAAAACAAGGGTGCTCGGTTATTGATTCAAGGCTTGCGCCTTGTGTGTTGAATCAGTCGGAAGGGTATGACGATACGGTCGAACATGAAGCCGTTACAGCGGGCAGGCCCGTTGCGGGCGCAGCCATTTGAGCCCGTGAAGGGCATTGCAGCGGTCTGGCATGAGCTGGATGTGGCATGGGTAGACTCCTTTCCTGGCAAGGCGCACGACTTGTGGTCTGGCATTGCACTGTTAATGGACGACTCGGCGTCCGAAAACTGCACTTTGGTGCGTGTGGGCACCTCCTGTGTGCAGCGCATGCCAATGGTTCATGGCACGGCCGTTCCACTTGGAAGATCTGTGCCAATTGTGTCTTTTTGTATCATGAAGATTACAGACGGCAGCAAACGCGCCGTATAGACGCGCTCGTCGCCTGAATCGAACCCCCGGCGTTCAGGCACGTCCACTTTCTTTGGCAAGACAAAAGAGGTGGCCGACATGACAACCGATTTCATCCTGACAAACGAAGTACCCAGAGAAGATCCTACCAGCCCGCAGCTGGGCCAGTACGACCGTGAGGCCGATCCGGTGCTTAACATGAACGCCAACAAGCCGGGTGCTGGTTCCGAGAAGGGCGACGAGGTTTTGGAGCGCACCCAGCACGATGAGGCTTATGAAGATGACGAGCCTGAGGTGTATTCGGATGACCCGGATATCGTGGCGGATGAGGGCGGGGGTGTTTCGCCGGGCTGATAAAGACGAAACAGCTCAAGCGTCCCTGTTAAGAGACCTTGAGCGGTTTGCATTGAAAGCCGGAGTTACCAGAACGCAGCCGGCGCGGTGAGCGCCTTGCTGAATACCTCGATGGCGCGTTCGACATCGGTTTGCGTGGTGTAGCGACCGAGGCTGACGCGTACGCTGGCCAGTGCCTTGTTGGTATCGAGCCCCATCGCCAGCAGCACGTGCGACGGTGCATTGCTCGCCGAGTTGCAGGCTGAGGTCGAAGAGAGTGCCAGCGCGTGAGACAGCTGCGCACTGGTGAATCCGCTGCGCGTGATGCACAGGTTCAGGGTGTGCGGAATACGTTGCTCAGGACAGCCGTTAAGTTGCACGTCCGGCAGTGCCAACAGTCCTTCGCGCAAATGACTGCTCAGCTCCGCGATACGACGATTCTCCGCGTCAGCCTTGTCGACCGCCAGCGCAAAGGCTTCGCCCATGCCGACGATCTGATGCGTCGCCAGCGTGCCGGAACGGAAACCGCCTTCATGACCACCGCCATGAATCTGCGCCTGCAGCAACGCATGAGCACGCGGGCCTACATACAGCGCACCAATACCTTTCGGGCCATACGCCTTATGAGCCGAGAACGACACCAGATCGACCGCCAGACTCGCCAGATCCACCTTCACTTTGCCGACCGCCTGCGCCGCATCGACGTGAAACAGCGCGCCATGTTCGCGCACCAGCGTGCCGATGCTGGCGATATCGGTGAGCGTGCCCAGCTCGTTATTCACCAGCATCAACGACACCAGCAACGTGTCCTCACGCAATGCCGCCTGCACGGCCTGCGGCTGGATCAGTCCATTGGCGTCCGGCTGCAACCAGGTCACTGGAAAGCCCTGGCGCTCCAGCGTTTTCACCGTGTCGATGACGGCCTTGTGTTCCACAGCGCTGGTGATGATGTGGCGACGTTGCGCCATGCTGTCATGGGCGATGCCCTTGATCGCGAGGTTATTGGACTCGGTCGCGCCAGAGGTCCAGATCACCGTATCGGCAGGCGCACCCACCGCGTCGGCCACCTTACGTCGCGCCTGCTCCACCGCCTGCCGCGCCACCTGCCCGTAACCATGGCCGCTGGACGCCGGATTACCGAAATGCCCGTCGCGCCCCATACAGGCAACCATGGCTTCAATGACCTGCTCATCGACAGGTGTGGTAGCGGCGTAATCCAGGTAGAGGGCGTTGTTGGTCATGGGCAATTCGCTTGTTTATCGGGTCAAGGTTGATGGTGAAAAGATTACCGACGCCAACGCGAAAAATTTTTGATATTTGTACGGGTTGACCATCTGTAGATGAAAAATAATTCTGCTTTAAGTGCTTTTTGGTGATAAAAATTTTACAGCCTGATTGGTGGGGGTTAGTTTTATGCCAATTAGTGCGTAAATACCGGTCGTACGGCGGCGCACATGTGACGCGGAGCGTCACGGGGTGCATGCCCCACGCGGAGCATGGGCACGATCAGAGTTGGTAAATCCCGGGACGCTCCGCGTCTGATACGAGCCCGAACCACTAACACAGGAACCCACATGGACAAGTTCGACCGAGCCATCCTGGACAGCCTGCAAACCGACTGCACACGCTCGGTTGCAGACATTGCCGAGCGCATCGGCCTGGGCAGCACCGCCTGCTGGCGACGCATTCAGAAGCTGGAAGAAACCGGCATCATCGACCGCCGCGTCGCCCTGCTGAACCCGCAGCGCCTGAACGTCTCCGTCAGCGTCTTCGCCGCGATCCGCACCAACCAGCACAACGCCGCCTGGCTCGAACAGTTTCACAGCGCCGTCGGCGATTTACCCGAAGTGGTCGAGTGCTACCGCATGGCCGGCGACACCGACTACCTGCTGCGCATCGTCGTTGCCGACATCGCGGGCTACGACGCGGTGTACAAACAGCTGATCAGCATCCCCGGCATTACCGACGTCAGCTCCAGCTTCGCCATGGAGCAGATCAAATTCACCACAGGCCTTCCCCTGCGGTATGCGTCGTTTGGTGGGTAAGCGCGCAGACAATGTCCGTTCGGGGCATGGCCACTGATATCAACCGAACCAACTCCATCGTGTTCCGTCACATCATGAGTCGGTGCCGGGCAGCCGCAGCGTCGCGGCCCTGATGGCCGTGCGTGACGCACCTGTCGTTCGCACCTCACACCCCTCTCGAACCTGACTCGACGGGTCAGCGTTTTCGTCATCAAGGCATCAAGGGTCGGTCTCGCACCGCATGCCCCTGGTGCTCTACTCATGAGCATTTTTACCCAAAGGGAATTCCAATGCGCCCGCAGACCTCATTCATCTTCGACCTGGACGGGACGCTGACAGACAGCGTTTATCAAAACGTTGCGGCCTGGAAAGAAGCCCTCGACTCGGAAGACATCCCCCTCGCCATGTGGCGCATTCACCGGAAAATCGGCATGAGCGGAGGCCTTATGTTGAAATCCCTGTCTCGCGAAACCGGTCTGGACATCAGCGAAGAACAGGCCGAACGCCTCAGCGAAAAACATGCCCGCGCCTACGAGCGGTTGCAGGGGCAGATCATCGCGCTGCCCGGCGCAATCGAACTGCTTGAGACCATCAGCCAAGAGAACCTGAAATGGTGCATCGCCACCAGCGGCGGCGTCGATACCGCTAACATCAACCTCAAGGCATTGGGGCTCGAGGCGGACAAGATCGACATCATCACACGTGACGACGTCCACTACGGCAAGCCCGACCCGGACCTGTTTCTGTCTGCCGCAAAACACATGAACGTGCCCATCGACGAATGTCTGGTGATCGGCGACGCCATCTGGGACATGCTCGCCGCCCGACGCTGCAAGGCCACCGGCATCGGGGTACTCTCCGGCGGCTACGACATAGGCGAGCTGGAACGGGCAGGGGCGTTGAGGGTGTATGAAGACGCTCTGGATCTGCTCGATCATCTGGACGAGATTGCCTCCCGGCCTTGACGGTTCGTGGCTGAAATCCGGGCAGTCGGGATCGAGCCGGGCCAGGAGCATCCATCAGCGGCGGGGGTGGTCACCGTTGGTGTAGTCAAACCTTCGACACGGGGAACGACCCGCTGCGCTTGTACGTCAGACCTGTATCAACTCACTTGAAAAGGTACAGCTCAATGGACAAGACCATCACCGTGGACCAACTGGCGACCACCGACCTCTCATCAATAAACGAGATCTGGCTCGGTGGGACGCACACCCAACTGTGCCTGTGGCGTGGCGAACAGATCGTCACCCACGACATGCTCAGCGAAGGCACCCACGATCAGAACGCCCGACGCCTGTGCCTGCAACTGGTCAACCCTGACGATCAGGCGGCGGTGGCCAGCGTCGAGGTGATCGTGCGTGAGCGGCTGGAAGGGAGAGAGGGCGAGTTTTATCCGGCTGAGGATGTGGATACTTATCAGTGATTGTTTTGAGGCACGATCTCGACGGTAGCGTGAGCTCGCTCCTGCCTGATAAATCCTGAGTCTGCTTCTGCCCGAAAGGCGTGGGAGCCTTCGGAGGTTACGACGGCAGCGATGGGCTGCGCAGCAGCCCTTGATCGTTTTAACCCTTGTGTTGAATCAGGCTCTGATATCACGAGGTTTAGAAATGTGCCGGAGAATTTAAAGTTTCTTGATTTTTGCAGTTGCACTTACACATCAAATAGTTACCCATCTTATTGCAGTTGTAATGTGTCGTTTTGATATTGCATCTTGATGCCCATGAATAAACTCGCCTAAATAAATCTTCATCCCTCTCCATAAAAAACTGATGTCTGATTAATAAGCTGAATAGCAAGCCAATGGCTGCCTATAAATGATGGCCATTTCCAATAAGAGTGTTTTGCTGTGCCTGATGGCTAATTAAACAGCCTGTTTTCAAGTGGAGAAGTAAACGATGACGTATACCGTAAAACAGTACGGCTGGATTCGTGACGTACCGGATCATCGAGATCATCTGTACGCCGCGCCCGTCGAGCAGTTAGCCTCGCTTCCACGTCATGTGGATCTTCGTCCGCATTGCCCCAATGTCTACGATCAGGGCCAGTTGGGGAGTTGCACAGCGAATGGTATTGCAGCTGCCATTCAGTTCGATCGCATGAAACAGAAGCTTGTCCCCGCGTTCACGCCGTCCCGGTTGTTCATCTATTACAACGAGCGTGTCATCGAGCACACCGTGGAGTCGGACAGCGGTGCAATGATCCGTCACGGTATCAAAAGCGTTGCCGAACAAGGCGACTGCGATGAGGCTGAATGGCCGTACGACATTACCAAATTTACCGTTAAGCCCACCAAATCCTGCTACGCCCACGCCAAGCGGTACAAGGCTGTCTCCTACCAGAAAGTCGCCCAGAACCTGAACCAGATGAAAGGGTGTCTGGCCGCTGGATATCCTTTCGTCATAGGTTTTGGCGTCTATGAAAGCCTCGAAAGCGATGAAGTCGCCAAGACAGGCATTGTCCCGATGCCAGCCCCCAACGAGAAATTGCTCGGCGGCCATTGTGTGCTCGCGGTGGGCTACGACGATGCGAAACAGGTCTTCATCATGCGCAACTCCTGGGGCGCCAAATGGGGCATGCATGGCTACTTCACCATGCCGTACAGCTACCTGATGGACCCGAATCTTGCATCGGATTTCTGGACGATCAGGATTGTCGCGGCGTAGTACCGAGGCAGAAGGTGTGGTCAGCGATCACACCTTCAGCAGGCGCTTTTTATTTGGGACTGGGGCCGAATCGATTGCCGTCGCGTTGTCCTTCCTGGCAACTGAATATGAGAGGGGCTATCGGTACCAGCATCCACCAGCCACTGCGATCAGTGTCATGAAGCCTGCGAACGCCTACGGCAAGTCCGGGAAGGAAGACCGCGATGGAATAGAGGGTGGAGATCAACTGGTCAGTGCCCAAAAAACCATCGAGAAAACCGAGGACTATGGATATCAGGAGGTTTATCGAAAAAAACATCCAGAATTCTTGTCTGCGCGCTCTGCCTTCAAAGACGGCATATTTCCTCAAGACTTCAAAATACCAGAATGTCGATTCTGGAGCATTTGATGACACCGCGCCTGGTGTCCATATGATATCTCTCGATGCATTGCAGTGCGGGCAGGTATCCCCTTTTTCAGTCAGTTCCTTTGCGCAGTTGTGACAAACCGCCATGTCATTCCTTATTAATTTGAATTGGGTTGTTTATATAAAACTCAGGTTGCTGGGTGTCTCGATGAAAGGGCGAAGATCCTGAAGCAAAAAAACAGAACTGCCAAGCTTGAACTGCGTTCGTTAACAACTGTGTCGGTTTGGAAAAAACTTGAAGCGCTGGCACGATGAGGTGGGATGTTTTTTAGTTATGATGACTTGGTGAGTTGGCTGGAAACTTAAGCTAATACTCTTTAGCGTTTTTGAAACATGATTTTATGAAATCCATAAAATCCACGGTTTGAACAGCAGATGGATATGACCTGTACATCTGACTCGCCATGAACGGCGCGGTCCATACTGTGATCGACTCACGAGTGTCAAAGCAGGGCGCGCTGCATCTGCATCGGGACTGAGTTTGCTGATAGATAAGTCGATGCCCAGTCTGGCCGCAAGCCAAGGGCTTTGGAGACGGCTTTGCGCTTGACCCTTGAGCCTGACGCACAAACGCAGTGCGGGCTCTTTGAATTTTTCTTGAACTACCCAGGACGCATTGCTGTGCGTCCTGGGGCTGGACTCTCGAACTTCTACAGCGTTTCGCCGGCATGCACCTCCGGCGAGTAAGGATATCCAGTCGGCAAAACCAAATCAGTGCTTCATGGCATTGCACTGGGCGCGCAAGTCATGATCACCAATGCTGCTGCATTCGCCGCCCTTGCGGGCATTGCAGAAGGCACGCTGGTCAAGGTCATTGATGCTGCTACAGGCATTACCTTCATTCTCTCCGCTGCAACGTGCTCGCATGTCACGATCATTGATGCTGTTGCAAGCGCCCTGGCCCTTTCTGGCATTGCAATAGGCACGCTGGTCATGATCATTGATGCTATTGCAGTCACTCCCGTCTTTTTCTGAGTTGCACCGCGCGCGCAAGTCATGGTCATTGATGCTGCTGCAAGCGCTGCCTTCCTGTGTGGCAGCGCAATAGGCGCGCTGGTCGAGGTCGTTGATACTACTGCAACTGGCGGCCGCGTAACCGCTGAACATCAACAACATCGCAAAAATCAATTTCATTTCACGCTTCCTTGGGTTTACCAGAAAAACAGCTTGGCGATGGCCTGTCCGACTTCATCGGTCGCATGGCGGCATGTCAAATTGACATCATTTTTTGGTTGAAGTTTCAGGACCCGGAAGGTAACTCCACGGCTAGCCCGGTGACGGGCTTGCCGTGGAGTTATCCAGGAAATCAGGAGTAAGCCGACGAAGCTTGACGCACAGGCCAATTTTGCCCAATTGCTGTGCTTCGCAGGCCCTACTTTCGATAGGTATCAGCATCTATCGTTGCGCCGACGGTGTGGATGAAATTAATAACGGGTAACTCAAAGCCTATAGCTGGCTCGATTTACCACAAGCGCCGTCAGTTTGCGGAAGACAAATCCATAAGCATGGATAAGCAATGACGAGCGATAGCCTGGTCAACTCAAACGCTGCCCTCACGTTCGATAACCAGAATCCGTGCTTCTCCACGAGGATGCGCAACATGTTCACATCCAACCCCTGCGAAAAACACGTCACCAACCACCAATGTCACGACGCGCTCGATGCCTGACTCGCGATAGTGCATATCCACCGTTCCGTCGAGGACGGCGAAAACCTCCTCACCATCGTTGATATGCCACTTATAGGGCTGGTCGGTCCAGTGCAGGCGGACGGTGGTTCCACCCATGTTAGCTATGTCGTCCGCCCCCCAGGCCCGAGTGGCGGTGAAGTCTTTGCTACGAATAACTCTCATTGATCGCCGTTCTCGGTCAGGTATTTCAAACAATCTATCAGAACCCTTGACCCTCTACTGCTGGCCGCTATCGTCCACCTGAACGTCATGCCTCGCTCCGGAGTCATAAACCTACTTCAGCAATGCTTCCGAAGGTGCCTCATGAGTTTGATCCCCGAACTGAACAGCGATGCCAACGTGCTGATATGCGGAGCCAGCCGGGGTATCGGCCTGGCACTGTGCGCGGCTTTGCTTGCTCGCGATGACGTGGCTCAGGTATGGGCAGTCGCGCGAGAAGCCAGCACCTCCACAGGGCTGGCAAAGCTTGCAGAGCAATATGGCCAGCGCCTCAAGCGAGTCGACTGCGACGCGCGCAATGAGCAGGCCCTCGAAGCGCTTGTGAGCGAGATGCTTGAAGGATGCGAGCATCTGCACCTCGTCATCAGTGCGCTTGGCATTCTCCATCAGGACGGCGCAAAGCCTGAAAAGGGCCTGGCACAACTGACGCTCGCGAGCATGCAAGCGAGCTTCGCGACCAACACCTTTGCGCCAATCCTGCTGCTTAAATACCTGCTCCCTTTATTGCGCAAACAACCTTCCACCTTCGCGGCGCTTTCCGCGAGGGTTGGTTCTATTGGCGATAATCGACTGGGCGGCTGGTACAGCTACAGAGCCAGCAAAGCAGCACTCAACCAGTTGCTGCACACGGCCAGCATCGAATTGAAACGTCTTAACCAGGCCTCTACTGTTCTGGCCATACACCCAGGCACGACTGACACGGAGCTGTCTCAACCATTTCAGGCGAACGTGCCTGAAGGACAACTCTTCGAACCGGCTTTCTCAGCGGAGCGCATTATTGAGGTGGTAGGAGCGCATGGAGCGGCTGACAGTGGGACTTTCTGGGATTGGGACGACAAGCCTATTGTGTGGTGACTTATTACACTCTCGAAAACAATGTTGTGACCCGCCAGGTTCGTCATGGATGATCGGCTGCGCGACGCATGGCGGGACATACGAGGCCCGGATTTTTTTGGCCATAAGCGAACCGCGATGCGTATAAACGTGCATTAGTGATGGATAAAGCGCTAATGGGCGTCACTGTCTGACACGAATTGAGCATGCCCAAGGCACCGTGGTCGCAAGCTGCCGACCACGACGGGTTCCTCCGATGTGAGTGATCATCCGACCGCACCTAACATTTCTTTTCAGAACTCAGAGAGACTGGATAATGTCGATCAACCGATTCGAATTCACTACACGTTTGCTGATCGACGCGGGCGTCCAACAAGGGATGCGGATCCTGGACGTGGGCTGTGGTTCGGGTGATGTATCTTTTCTGTTGTGTGATTTGGTGGGAAGAAGCGGAGAGATCATCGGTGTTGATCATGACGCCGGTTCTGTTGCCATTGCACGCCAGCGCGCCGCAGCACATGACCAACCTTCGCTTAGTTTTTGTGAGGGCGAACTCCAGGAGCTGCAAGAGTCTATCGGTACTTTTGACGCGATAGTCGGGAGGCGCGTCCTGATGTATCAACGGGATGCGGTGGCGACCATCCGAGCATTATCGAAGTGCCTGCGCCCCGGTGGCGTCATGATCTTTCAAGAACACGATACAACGTTGGCGCCTGCCAGCCTTGATCCATTCCCTTTGCATAAAAGAGCGCAACGCTGGATACAAGAGATGATTGCGCGCGAAGGGGCGGATCTACACATGGGTTTCAATTTGCACAGAATTTTTACCGAGGCAGGCATGACCGTTGAAAGCGTGCGGGCGGAATGCCTGGTACAGACGCCTGGTGCACCCTACAGCCTTGGTGCCATTGTTCAAGCATGCTTGCCGCGCATCATTGCACTGGGAGTGGCCAAGGCAGAAGAGATCGAAATCGAAACGTTGCAAGAGCGTCTGGATCAGGAGCGTTCAGCTTCTCCAGGCATCTACATCGGCGATGTGATGTTCGGAAGCTGGGCGCGGAAAGTTTGACGATTTCAAAAGGGTAGGGCGGATATGCGTGAATGAATGTCTGCAAATGGCCGATATGTGAGGCTCACGAAAGACGGCTTTCGGGCAGAGGTGGACAGTCGCTTCGCCAACTTGGTCACTGGCACCACAATAGCGTCCGGCAGTTGCTTCAACGATGTTCCGGCCATGTTCCAGAACTGAGTGGCCGTGGCGCGGAGATACTTCCAGTTGAAATTCAAGATGCAGCCGTTGGGCTGAACGCCGCCGGGGCAGGCGGCGTGTGAATGGTTTAAAACGCGATACCGGGCTGGTCAACCTTGCAGCTTATTGTTCGCTTGTCAGATCAGCTTGTAGTCCTCTGAGACCCGCGGGGCTTGAATAGAGGTTTTCCAGAGTCGCTATCTCAGCCAGTTGTTGCGGAGAAAGCGTTTTCTCCTCCTTCTCAAGCTGCACGCGCATCGGGCCTGCAATGTCGCTCGGTAGCGTCTGTTTGAGTGCCACGCGCAATAACCCGCAAGCTTTGAGCTTGTTACGCTGAATGCCCTGCCCATTATCGAGATGAGCGGCGAGGGTAACTTGCGCCACGGCGTTTCCTTGAATAGCCGCCTGCAATAGCCAGTGATTCGCCAGCGGATAGTTCACCGGCACATCGCCGCCATTACTGTAGAGGTAGCCAAGGACATACTGAGCGTTGCCCCGGCCCTGCTCGGCAGCACGTGTATACCAACGCAATGCGGTGGGTACGTCTTTAGGGATACCCGTGCCATGTAAATTAGCCGCGCCCAACATTTCGAACGCAAGGCCGTCGCCAGCATTGGCCGCTTGGGTGAGCAATTTCACGGCGTTTTGAGGATTTGCTGGAGTCCCTTTACCACGGAAATTGAGAGTGCCCAATAGCGTCAAAGCCTCGGCATCACCTTGAGCACCTGCCTTGCTGGCCCAGATGAAAGCCTGTTGGTCGTTCGCCTCAACGCCGTTACCTTTGTAATAAAGGATAGCGAGTTGTCGTTGAGCCTTGGCATGACCTTGTTCTGCTGCTTTGCTGAACCATTGCGCAGCTTGGGCAAAGTCATTCGGCAAATCCAAGCCCGCGATACTTGCAACCCCCATGAAATATTGTGCGTCTGCGTTTCCGTGAACGGCCGATTCCGTTATCCACTGAAGACCCTTCGGTCGATCAGCGCCGATACCTCGACCGTAGTATTGAGTGATGCCGAGCTTGTACTGCGCTACAGGGTCGCCTTTTTCTGCAGCGCTTAAATACCACTCTGCGGCTTTGCCAGGATCGCGGCTAACGATCAGTCCTTCCTCATAAGCTGAAGCGATCAGAACAGTGAGGCTGTAAGGGCTTCGCCATAGCGTGACAACGAAGGAAAGCAGAAGAAATGCCATGAGGCTGAGGAATAGAGCAAACAAAAACTTGCGCAATGTCGAGTCCGTTCATGAATAGTGAGCAGGAAGTGTATTGATGCGCCTATATGCTGCCTAAGAGTGCCATTTCTGGCCAGTTCCTGCCTGTACTGACCTGCAGCTATGGGCCGTCAGGGGACGAAATCGAACGTCTGCTTTGGCTTTTCACATACTCTGGGCCACAAGCGGTCATAGAAAGGTTCGTTGCAGGCACCTCACATCGGAGGGCGAACGGTCCCGAGACGGCCAAGGTGGCTATTCCACATAAGGTCGTTTTGGGATTTCTCCAGCGCGAGCCATCCGTTCGGCTGGTCAGAACCCTTGGCTGACGCTGATGCCGCGCATAATCGAGAAACGTGGGTCGATCAGTTTCAGCGCCTGTTCGCCCTTCACCTTGCCCACGGTTACGTTGTAGGTCTTGGGTGCGTCGGAGAGGACTTCCGGGTTGCGTGCCAGTTTTTCGATGGCAGGGGTTTTGGCCCAGGCGGCGATGGGTTGCTGACGGATGTCTACGGTCACCACCCAGGATTTTTCCACGGCGGGGCCCATCTGCTGGGTGTTGGCGGTGGTGTTCTGGATCTTGGCGATCTCATAACCCTGGGCGTAGCAGAAGCCGGACGCCTGCGGTACATAAGCGGTGCGGCCAGGTTCGGTGAGGGTGTAGGTGGCGTCGCTTTTGGCCAGCAGACCGGCCTCCACTAACGCATCGAAGGCGGGCGCGTTGCCTTTGGATACGCCGCTGGAAAAGCTGTCGCTCAAGGTCACCGGGAAGCTTTTGAACATCGGTGCGGTGACGCATGAGGCGCCTTCCAGGCGGGGCTGCAGCGCTGCTTGAATATTCTCATCCGAGGGGCTTTCGCTGCAGGCAGTCAGCAGCAAGGCACTGAGGGCGGCGAGGGCTATAGGCTGGATTCGCATCGTTTTATCCTTGACGATTGGAGCGAGTGGGAAGGAAGTGTATAGAAATACCGTCGCCACACCACACGTCTATCCCATCTCGGTCTGCACCAGTGTTTCTATGTCCCATCCCGTTCGTACGACTCAAGAAACGATAAGCCTATCTAGACGTCAACAGTGCCCGACAGCAGCGCACGCGATCAGTGATTACCGTCGCGGATTCAAAAAGCATCAAGCCCTGTTTTGATCCCTGCCTGCTGCGCCATTGCAATCATGCTTTCGACATCATCGGCCTCAACGATGCAGCCCACGTACTCATCGCCTCCCGTGTTCACATGCAAGTAGCGTTTACCAAAGCCGGTCAGCCAGAGATCGAAATCCGTTAGCACCTGCTCAAGCGTCATTCATGATCGTTCCGGTAGGCATACGGTTGTCTCCTCTTCGAATGATCTCTGTAGTGACATTGCACCTAAAAGTGCCTGGCGTTTTCGAAGCGCGCTCTCATGAAGTCAATAAAGACCCGCAGCTTGCGCGGCACATTAACCCGGCTCGAATAGTAAAGATAAAATCCCGAAAACTCAGGCCACCACGGCTCAAGCAACGGCACCAGATTTCCACGTTCGATATCTTCCTGAAACTGCACCTCGAATGAACAACCGATCCCGGCGCCCGCTCGTATGGCGTGGATCAGCGTGTCGGCGTCATTGGTGATCAGAGGGCCTTGTGGCTGGTAGGTGACGATCCGGCCGTCGTAACTGAACTCCCAGCGATACAGGCCGCTGGGCAGACGCACATTGACGCAGCGATGGTCGGTCAGATCCTCCGGATGACGCGGAACGGTGCGGCCCTTCAGGTAACCCGGCGCGGCAACCGTGGCAATCCGATGCGCGTCACCCAGCGGTACCGCTACCACATCCTGTGCAAGGTTCTCGCCTACTCGAATACCCGCATCGAAGCCGCCCGCGACGATGTCCAGCAGCGAGTTATCACAATTGATCTCTACGGTGATGTCAGGATACGCATCCATGAACGCCACCAGATGCGGCATCAACAGAATGTCGACCGCCGTGCGGGACAGATTGAGGCGCAGCAGACCTGCAGGCTTGTCGCGCGCCTCGTTCACATCTTCCAGCGCGCTGGTCAGCGCAGTCAGCCCAGGCTGTGCCTGATCAAGAAAACGTCGGCCTATTTCAGTAACCGCCACCCGCCGCGTCGAGCGCTCCAGCAGCCTCACCCCCAAGCGTGCTTCAAACGTCCGAATGGTCTGCGACAACGCAGACGGCGATATTCCCATCTGCGCTGCGGCCTTGGTGAAACTCCCGTGCTGAGCCACCTGGGCAAAGGCCGCGATCCCCGGCAGCAGCTCCGGGGGCAGAACACCATTGTGAAGCAGTGCTTCATGCTGCATGCGGTTAACCCGGCTTATTCAGAGATATCGCGCAGCCTACCATGCCTGCTCACCGTCTATGGAGCAGTCACTCATGAGTAACCTTTCCGGAAAAGTTGCCATCGTCACAGGGGCCTCGAAAGGCATCGGCGCAGGTATCGCCGAGCGTCTGGCCGCCGATGGCGCAAAAGTCGTGATCAACTATTCACGCAGCGCTGAAGACGCAGACAAAGTGGTCTCGCGCATCATTGCAGCCGGAGGCCAGGCCCTCGCCTGCAAAGCCGACATCTCCGACCCTGCGCAAATCGCCCCTCTGATCGACGCCGCAGTTCAGGCATTCGGACGTCTCGACATCCTGATCAACAACGCCGGCATCTATCACCCCGACACCCTAGAAGACCTGACCGCCCAAAGCTTCGACGAGCACTTCAACCTCAACGTCCGTGGCCTGCTGCTCACCACCCAGGCCGCTGCCCGCGTCATGCAGGCGGGTGCCGCCATCATCAACATCAGCTCAGGGCTCGCACACAGCCCGTACCCCAGCGTGCACGTCTACAGCGCCACCAAAGGCGCGGTCAACACCCTGACCCGCTCACTGGCGATGGAGCTGGGACCGCGCGCAATCCGCGTCATCGGCATCGCGCCCGGGTTTATTCACACCGAAGGCAACGCCGAGTCGGCCAAGGGAATGGACGAGTTCTTCATCGCCAAGACCCCGATGGGACGCGTGGGCAAGCCGAAGGACATTGCGGCGGCAGTGGCGTTTGCGGTGTCTGAGGATGCTGGGTGGGTGACGGGCAGTACGATCGATGTGGCTGGGGGGATGGTGTTTTAAGAGGGGCGATTGCTGAGTGCTGCGTGCATGATCGGCAGGGAGTTCAACCTTGATGGAGGTCCGGCAGCGATCGCGTATTTTTCTGTCATGAAAACCGCTTCCGACCTTTTCAACAGAATCGGTCGATTGCTGCCGGTCGCAGCAATGGACGTTGGCCTGTTCAGCCCAAGCACCTGTTGGTGATTAATCGGGAGCAGAGGCAAGTCGGATCGGAAGTTGAATTCCTGAATAACTGGTTGCAGGAAGATACCTTAAGTCTGTAAATCAATGGTTTAAATATTTTTCTATTACACCCAAATTTTGCTACGGTCCCGCTCAGTCGCGGGTGATAGTTCCTTTGTTACATGACGAAAACCGCCTCGAAATACTCCAAATGACGCTGATGCTGCTCGCCGAGTCTTGCCTTTCTCCTCAACGCCAAGTGTGCCCAGTGGCTTTCCCCAAGCTGCCGTAGTAGCGTTAGGCTCTCACCGATTGGATTAGGGCTTGCGAGCCCAGCACGGAGCGTCAAAAATGGATTTTCTTGAGTCACTCAATTCTCTGTCTGCGAAAGTTCGGCAGCAAGCTGCCTCGATTCAGACAGAGGAGGCAACCAAAACAGCTCTAGTCATGCCGTTCATTCATACGGTGCTTGGCTACGATGTGTTCGACCCTTCTGAAGTCGTCCCCGAATACACCTGCGATGTAGGAACGAAGAAAGGTGAGAAGATTGACTATGCCATCGTAAAAGATGGAAATATTCAAATTCTAATTGAGACAAAAAAGGTCGGCGAACCTCTTAACATAAATCATGCCAGTCAGCTGTTTCGATACTTTCATGTAACGACTGCAAGAATTTCAATATTGACAAATGGTAGGGTTTATAGGTTTTTCACAGACCTTGATGCGCCTAACAAGATGGACGAAAAACCATTCTTAGAATTGGACCTTCTTGCAATTGATGATCATGCGATCCCTGAGCTTCAAAAGCTGACAAAATCATCTTTCGATGTTGATTCAATTCTAAATGCAGCAGGCGAGCTGAAATACGTCGGTCAAATAAAGCGCATGATTGCTGCTCAGTTCAGTCAGCCTGATGACGACTTCGTCAGGTATTTCGCGTCCCGTATCTATGAGGGTGCTATCACTCAAAAAGTGCGCGAGCAGTTCACCGTGTTGACAAGGAAAGCCACCTCACAATTTCTGAACGACCAAATCAATGATCGATTGAAGTCTGCTATGAGCGGGGTGAACGTGCCTACCGCCGCTGAGCAACTGATAGAGGCCAATACAAGTCCCGAGAAAGATGTTCCAGCGGAGGATCGAATAGTTACTACTGTGGAAGAGATGGAAGGTTTTCACATCGTCAAGTCCATCATACGTACGGTGGTGGATGCTAAGCGGATTAACCATCGCGATACCCAAAGTTACTTTGGTATTCTCTTGGATGACAACAACAGGAAGCCTATTACGCGGTTACATTTCAATCGTGCTCAAAAGTACATCGGCATATTTGAGAAAGACAAAGGTGAAACCAGGCATCCGATAGCAACTCTCGATGACATCTACAGTTTTAGTGAGATGCTAAAAGAAACTGCCTTGCAATACGAAGCGATTTGAATTTCACGTTTAATTGAAAATTAATAGGACTTCGACCGCAGCAATTTTTCTGGCGCATTGTCTTTGGTGTTTCTATAACGCGTCCTATGTTCAGCGAGCCCCACAGAAAGCCCGCTCCGGTGGGCTTTTTGCGACCAATGGACGCGCCAGAATAACGGGGCGTGGCTTACACCTCCGAGTACTGGACCATGGTCAGCCTACGGTGTCCTCGACTTCAATCAGCCCCCTGAGCTTCCGCAGCTAGTCGCTACAGCTATAGGCTGGCCTATTTCCAGCGTTGGCATGTGGCGGGAGTTTTTTTCCAATGGGGGCATAAGAAGCCCAAAAACAAAAAAGCCCGCACATGGCGGGCTCTTCAAAATTCTTCTCGGACTGTTCAAAAAACACCCAGATAACAATATGGTGCACCAGACGGGATTCGAACCCATGACCCCTGCCTTCGGAGGGCAGTACTCTATCCAGCTGAGCTACTGGTGCAACGCGGGCGCCATGATACTCATCTGATGGGCGGGCGTCCATGCTGGCGAGCGGCTGTTGTCGATTTCGCACGCTTTACCTATCCCGCGCCTGCAAACCAGACAAAACCTCCATTCCCACCTCAACACCCCGTTCTTTTTTTCGAACAGGCTATTGTCCTTTAACCCCGCAGTCCCTAGGATTCGTTTGAGATTTCAAACGCTCTTGTTCGGTCTTCGCGCTTTCTATACGCCGCGCATCGCTCAGGCCGATGGAATGTTTTCCCGGCGATGACTTCCAATTGGGGTGCATCGATATTCATTTGTTCGCTCCGCCCTTGTGCGGTGCTGTTTAGGAGGCCGACATGCAGCTCAAAGATTCCAAACTGTTCCGCCAGCAAGCCTACATCAACGGCCAGTGGCTGGATGCGGACGGTGGTCAGTCGATCAAGGTCAATAACCCTGCAACCAACGAGATTCTCGGGACTGTGCCGAAGATGGGCGCGGCCGAGACGCGTCGTGCGATTGAGGCGGCTGACAAGGCGCTGCCGGCCTGGCGTGCGTTGACCGCCAAGGAGCGGGGCAACAAGTTGCGTCGCTGGTTCGAGCTGATGATCGAGAACCAGGACGACCTGGGTCTGTTGATGACGCTGGAGCAGGGCAAGCCGCTGGCCGAGGCCAAGGGCGAGATTGCGTATGCCGCTTCCTTTATTGAGTGGTTCGCGGAAGAGGCCAAGCGCGTCTACGGCGATGTGATTCCCGGTCACCAGCCGGACAAGCGTCTGATCGTGCTCAAGCAGCCGATTGGTGTGACGGCTGCGATTACGCCTTGGAATTTCCCGGCCGCGATGATCACCCGTAAAGCCGGTCCTGCGCTGGCAGCGGGTTGCACCATGGTGCTCAAGCCTGCTTCGCAGACGCCTTACTCGGCACTGGCGCTGGCTGAACTGGCCGAGCGTGCGGGTATTCCGGCGGGCGTGTTCAGTGTGGTGACGGGCAGCGCGGGCAATATCGGCAGCGAGCTGACCGGCAACCCGATCGTGCGCAAGCTGTCCTTTACGGGCTCGACCGACATTGGTCGTCAGCTGATGGCCGAATGCGCCAAGGACATCAAGAAAGTCTCGCTGGAGCTGGGCGGCAATGCGCCGTTCATCGTGTTCGACGATGCCGACCTGGATAAGGCGGTTGAAGGCGCGATGATCTCCAAGTACCGCAACAACGGTCAGACCTGCGTCTGCGCCAACCGCATCTATGTGCAGGACGCGGTGTACGACGCGTTCGCCGAGAAGCTCAAGGTTGCCGTGGGCAAGCTCAAGATCGGTAACGGTCTGGAAGAGGGCATCACCACCGGTCCGTTGATCGATGACAAGGCTGTGGCCAAGGTCAAGGAACACATTGCCGATGCCGTGAGCAAGGGCGCCAAGGTCCTGTCCGGTGGCAACAGCATGGAAGGCTCGTTCTTCGAACCGACTATTCTGGTCAACGTGTCGAAAGATGCCGCCGTCGCGAAGGAAGAAACCTTCGGCCCGCTGGCTCCGCTGTTCCGCTTCAAGGATGAAGCCGAAGTGATCGAAATGGCCAACGACACCGAGTTCGGTCTGGCGTCTTACTTCTATGCTCAGAACATGAGCCGCGTGTTCCGTGTGGCCGAGGCGCTGGAGTACGGCATGGTGGGTATCAACACCGGCCTGATCTCCAACGAGCTGGCACCGTTCGGCGGCATCAAGTCCTCGGGCCTGGGCCGTGAAGGCTCCAAGTACGGCATCGAAGATTATCTGGAAATCAAATACCTCTGCCTGTCGGTCTGATCCAGACTGCCCAACCAGAGTTATTGCAGCCGATGGCGCGCGAGAGCGACGTGTCATCGGCTTTTGCTGCACCCGAAACTTATTGGTGGCCTGAAGGCTGCGACAGTCGATCATCGTATGCTGTTGCAACTGATCCAGCCCGCTTGATCCTTGAGCTACGCCGACCGATGAGCGGCGAATGAGGAATACATGAGCAAGACAAACGACTCCCTGATGCAACGCCGCCATGCTGCCGTCCCGCGCGGCGTGGGTCAGATTCACCCGATCTTCGCTGCTTCGGCGAAGAACGCCACCGTTACCGACGTTGAAGGTCGTGAGTTCATCGACTTCGCGGGCGGCATCGCGGTACTGAACACCGGTCACCTGCACCCGAAAATCGTTGCGGCTGTGCAGGAACAGCTGACCAAGCTGACGCACACCTGCTTCCAGGTGCTGGCTTACGAGCCGTATGTCGAGCTGTGCGAAAAGATCAACGCCAAGGTGCCGGGTGATTTCGAGAAGAAAACCCTGCTGGTCACCACCGGTTCCGAAGCGGTCGAAAACGCTGTGAAGATTGCCCGCGCTGCCACGGGTCGTGCTGGCGTGATCGCGTTCACCGGCGCTTACCATGGCCGCACCATGATGACCCTGGGTCTGACTGGCAAGGTTGTGCCGTACTCGGCCGGCATGGGCCTGATGCCCGGCGGTATCTTCCGCGCGCTGTACCCGTGCGAGTTGCATGGCGTGAGCGTTGACGATTCCATCGCCAGCATCGAGCGCATCTTCAAGAACGACGCCGAGCCTAAAGACATCGCCGCCATCATCATCGAGCCTGTGCAGGGCGAAGGTGGTTTCTACGTGGCGCCGAAGGCTTTCATGCTGCGTCTGCGCGAGCTGTGCGACAAGCACGGCATTCTGCTGATCGCTGACGAAGTGCAGACGGGTGCTGGCCGTACCGGCACTTTCTTCGCCATGGAACAGATGGGCGTTGCTGCTGATTTGACCACTTTCGCCAAGTCCATTGCAGGCGGCTTCCCGCTGGCGGGCGTGTGCGGCAAGGCCGAGTACATGGATGCCATCGCGCCGGGCGGTCTGGGCGGCACCTACGCCGGTAGCCCTGTGGCCTGTGCGGCGGCGCTGGCGGTGCTGGATATCTTCGAAGAAGAGAACCTGCTGGAGCGTTGCAAGTCGGTCGGCGAGCGTCTGGTCACTGGCCTGAAAGCCATCCAGGCCAAGCACCCGGTCATCGGCGAAGTCCGTGCGCTGGGCGCAATGATCGCGCTGGAGCTGTTCGAAGATGGCGACTCGCACAAGCCGAACGCGGCGGCCGTGGCTCAGGTTGTGGCCAAGGCACGTGACAAGGGCCTGATCCTGCTGTCGTGCGGCACTTACGGCAACGTCCTGCGCGTGCTGGTCCCGCTGACTGCCGAAGACGAACTGCTGACCAAAGGTCTGGCCATTCTCGAAGAGTGTTTCGCTGAAATTGCCTGATCCACTGTGCGGTCACGGATTGGTTGATTTGTGACCAAACAGACAAAAAAAGCCCGTTTCGACGGGTTTTTTTTGGTCTGAACGAAGGTATTTCACTGTTTTGGCTATATCCGGGCGAAGGCTTTGGCTAAGGTGAACGCATCGATGTCGGAGAGTCCTGATGACTGCTGTAGTTTTACCCGCGGTACCTCGCGTATTGATTGCTGAGTCTGATCCGTGGGTTCGCGAAACACTCAGCGAGCTGGTGCTGAGTGTGCGTGGCGATATCGAACTGGAGATGTGCACCGACGGCAGGCAAGCCATCGAATGGATGAAGAAACACCTGCCGGATCTTGTCATCGCTGCGCGTGAACTGCCCGCCATCGATGGACTGAGCCTGTTGCGCGGCATTCGTAACCTGCGTCGTCAGCCGCCGATCCCGTTTATTCTGATCAGCAACCGCAGTGATGCGGCCAGCGTGCGTGAAGTCCTGCCGCTCGCGCCGACGGCTTATCTGACCAAACCCCTCGATACCGTGGGCCTGAAGCAGCGTCTGGAAGGGCTGTTGCTGGGACGTCGTGCGGCTGCACCGGGCGACATGCCTGCGTTGACGCCGGGCCTGACGTTGATGAAGTTTCTGGAAAAGCGTCGCGATGTAGCCGATGGCGCGCCGCTGTTTGTTGACGTGCCCAATGCGATTCAGCTGAGCCAGGGGGCGAGCGGTCTTGATGCGACGTTGCTGGAGCAGGAGTTGCGCAACGATCCGCACATTACGGCGGTGCTCATCGCGGCCGCGAATACGGCGGCTCAGCATTTGGGAAAGCCTGTGCAGACCCTGGGCGGCGCTATGGCGGTACTCGGCGCGCCGCAAACGGCGGCTATCGCGTCGGGTCTGGCCAAAAAACGTATGGCGGTGCTGACCAGCGATGCGCTGCTGGCCAAGGCCAGCCAGTTCTGGACCCTGTCGCAACGCACAGCGGATTACGCGCGGATTCTGGGCGGCATGCTGGAGCTGGATGTCGAGCGCTGTTTCTGCGCTGGGATGCTGCAATCGCTGGGTGATCTGGCGGTGCTGGGCTGTTTGCAGGAGTGGCTGCTGGCGGGCGGTGAGCTGAATGAACAGGCCATCGATCAGGCGCTGGAGCAATATTCGGCCTCCTTTGGTTCTGCACTGCGCACCCGCTGGCGCCTGCCGCTGGAGCTGCGCGAGCTGATCGCGGCGGTGTATCAGTACAACACCGGCATCTACAAGCGCGAGGTGCTGGCAATGAATCTGGCAGGGCAGATGGCGCAGTTGGGCGAGGAAGAAAGCGTCACCCAGTTGCTCAAGACCAAGTCGGCCAAGCTGTTGAAGCTGAGCGTCGGGGATTTGCAGCGGTTGCGCAAGAAACTGACGGGCGTGACCGATCCGAGTTTGCTGGCACCTCTAGTGGTGGAGCCTGAGGAGGGTGAGGAAGAGGGCATTGAGGACGACGGGCCTGATCTTCTGGACCTGACCCCTGAACCTCCTGCGGCTGAAGAGCCGGAGGCTGAGTCCGAGCCGACGATCGAGGATGTGCCGAAGGCCTAGTGCGCGTGGCGTGTGCTCTGTTTCCAGACAGCAGGTCTTGCCGAGTGAACGCGTTTTTGCACGAGGTTCCACCACGTCTTCGACGTAGCGCTGTCGCGCAGAAAACACCGGACTGTGGGAGGCGGCATGCCGGCGATCTGCCGGGAACCGGTAGCAAAGCCTGCACCTGCGGTGTGTCAGATGCAACCTGGGGCCGCTACGCAGCCCATCGCTGCCGTCGTAACCTCCGAGAGCTCCCACGCCCTCCGGGCAGAAGCAGGTTTCAGCAAATTACAAAGTGTTTGATAAGAGGCGGCTTGTCCGCAATTTGGTTTCCCACGCTACCCATGAGTGGCTGACCTGACGCCATCGCCGGCAAGCCGCCTCCCACAGTCCCTATCGACGCGAAGATTCAAGCTGTTGTCAGCCAGACCCGTCAGCAAAGGAACCGTTTGATGCCTACCCTCGACCTGCAGCATCTCTACAACAAAGCCTGGCTGTTCGCCTCCCACGCTCATGTCGGGCAGACGATGACCAGCTCGGCTCTGCCTTACACCACCCACGTGGCGATGGTCGCCAATGAGCTGATCTTCGCCCATCGCGAGGAACCCGTCGGTGCATTCGAGATTGCCCTGCCTGCCGCGCTGTTGCATGACGTGGTGGAAGACACCGATGTGACGACGGCGCAGCTGCAGGAGGCGTTTGGCGCAGAGGTCGCATCGACCGTTGCGTGCCTGAGCAAGAACCTGATCGTGCCGTTTTCCGAGGAGCGTTACTTTCAGGGTATCGCCGAGCATTCCCGCGAAGCGGCGGCGGTCAAGCTGTGCGACCGCATCACCAATCTGCAGTCAGCGCCTGCCAAGTGGACACACGCCAAGCGGGCTTCCTATCTGGTCGAGTCCGAGCAGATCCTGAATGCGTTGGGTCATGCGAACGGCTACCTCAGGCAGCGGCTCAGCGACACCATGGTGCGTTATCAGGCGCTGTATGTGGATGGCTTTGAGGCTGTGTGACAGCCAGGATCAGATCACGCATGCAGCCTCAATGACTGTGACTGCGCCCCACATGCGAGGGCTCGCCTTCGGGTGACGCGACGGCGCCGGTCACTTCCAGTCTTTCCAGAATTGCGCAGTGATCAGCCTCGCCGCTGCCGCAACGTTGGCGCAGGTCGAGCAGTTGTTGCTGCAGTGCCTGAAGGCTGGCGATGCGGGCGTTGACGTGTTCGATGTGCTCGTCGATCAGCGCATTGACGCTTTCACACTGATCCTGCGGGCTGTCGCGCAGACTCAGCAGACTGCGAATCTCTTCCAGCGTCATGTCCAGGCTGCGGCAGTTGCGGATGAACGACAGCCGCTCCACATGGGCCTGGGTGTACAGCCGGTAGTTGCCATCGCTGCGCGCAGGCGCGGGCAGCAGGCCTTCGCGCTCGTAATAACGGACCGTTTCGACCTGCGTATCCGTCAACTTTGCCAGTTCACCGATCTTCATGGGCTGCCTCTCGTTTTAGCGCTTGACCCTATAGTGGCTACAGGGTGTTCACTTGGCAACAAGCAGAATCCAGGAGCGCGCCAAATGGGCCCGAACAGCAAAGTTACCCCGACACACGGTCATGACGAGCACGAAGAGGTGCACGCAGAGCATGCGCATTCGTGCTGCTCCAGCAAGGCAGCGCCTGCCGTCGTGACGCTCGATAACGCCTCGTCAGCTGATGCGCGTTTGAGCAGTTTCCGTATTGAGGCGATGGACTGCCCGACCGAGCAGACCCTGATCCAGAACAAGCTGGGCAAGCTGGCCGGTGTGCAGAAACTGGAATTCAACCTGATCAATCGCATCCTCGGCGTCTGGCATGACCTGCCGTCGACCGATCCGATCCGCGAGGCCATCGGTTCGCTGGGCATGCAGGCCGACCTGATCGAAGAGGGCGCCGATTCAAACGCCGCCGCTGCACCTGCGCCGAAGAAACACTGGTGGCCGCTGGCGCTGTCCGGCGTCGCTGCGCTGGCTGCCGAAGTGGTGCACTTTGCTTCGCTTGGCCCGACCTGGGTCGTCGCGCTGCTGGCGCTGGTGTCGATCTTCAGTTGCGGCCTCACGACCTACAAGAAAGGCTGGATCGCGCTCAAGAACTTCAACCTGAACATCAATGCGTTGATGAGCATCGCCGTGACAGGCGCCGTCCTGATCGGCCAATGGCCTGAGGCGGCGATGGTGATGTTCCTTTTCACCGTGGCCGAGCTTATAGAGGCGAAGTCGCTGGACCGCGCGCGTAATGCGATCAGCGGCCTGATGCAGTTGACGCCGGAGCTGGCAACGGTTCGTCAGGCGGACGGAAGCTGGCTTGAAGTCGATGCCAAAAAGGTCGAACTGGAGGCCATCGTGCGGGTAAAGCCGGGCGAGCGTATCGCGCTGGACGGTGAAGTCGTGTCCGGGCAATCGACCATCGATCAGGCCTCGATCACTGGCGAAAGCCTGCCGGTCGAGAAGGCGGTCGGCGACAAGGTGTTTGCGGGCACGATCAATCAGGCGGGCTCGCTGGAGTACCGCGTTACGGCGGCGGCGAACAACTCGACGCTGGCGCGGATCATCCACGCAGTAGAAGCCGCTCAGGGTTCGCGTGCGCCGACCCAGCGCTTCGTCGACAGCTTTTCGCGCATCTACACGCCCGTGGTGTTTGTCGTGGCATTGGCGGTTGCGCTGGTGGCTCCGCTGTTTTTCGGCGGCGCGTGGTTCGACTGGATCTACCGCGCGCTGGTGCTGCTGGTTGTAGCGTGCCCGTGTGCGCTGGTGATCTCTACGCCTGTGACCATTGTCAGCGGTCTGGCGGCAGCGGCGCGCAAGGGTATTTTGATCAAGGGCGGCGTGTACCTGGAAATGGGCGAGAAGCTGGATTACCTGGCCCTCGACAAGACCGGCACCCTGACGCATGGCAAGCCGGTGCAGACTGACTATGTGGCGTTGCACGCTGATGCAGCCGACACCGCGCCTGCCATCGCCGCCAGCCTCGCGGGCCGCTCGGATCACCCGGTTTCCCAAGCCATTGCCAAGGCGGCCGAAGCGGGCGCTGCTGTGCATGAGGTGGTGAATTTCGAAGCGCTGGGCGGGCGCGGTGTGAAGGGCGAGATCAATGGTCGCCTGTACCACTTGGGCAATCATCGTCTGGTGGAAGAACTGGGGCTGTGCTCGCCTGAGCTGGAAGCACGTCTGGACGCACTGGAAATGCAGGGCAAGAGCGTGGTGCTGCTGCTCGACTCAACCGGTCCGCTGGCGCTGTTTGCAGTGGCCGACACGGTCAAGGAAACCAGTCGTCAGGCCATCGCCGAGTTGCATGAGTTGGGCATCAAGACGCTGATGCTGACCGGCGACAACCCGCACACCGCCAAGGCGATTGCTGATCAGGTGGGCATCGATCAGGCGCAGGGCAACCTGCTCCCTGCGGATAAGCTGGCGGCGATTGAGGGGCTGTATGCGCAGAACCACCGCGTCGGTATGGTTGGCGACGGCATCAACGATGCACCTGCGCTGGCACGTTCCGAGATCGGTTTTGCGATGGCGGCGGCGGGGACTGATACCGCGATCGAGACGGCGGATGTTGCGCTGATGGACGACGATCTGCGCAAGATTCCCGCTTTTATCCGCCTGTCGCGCAGGACCTCGGCGGTGCTCAAGCAGAACATCGTGCTTGCGATTGTCACCAAGGTGCTGTTCATCGGCATCACCTTCGCCGGACTGGCGACCATGTGGATGGCGGTGTTTGCTGACATGGGCGTGAGTTTGCTGGTGGTGTTCAACGGGTTGCGGTTGCTCAAGAAGTGAGCAACTTCCGAACCTGATCATGCCCATGCTCTGCGTCACGTTCGAGAGCGGACGCGGAGCATCCTGAGAGGCATTCCCACGCGGAGCGTAGGAACGATCGTTGCGACAGTGATCGTGCCCATGCTCTGCGTCACACCGCGGAGCGAGTGTGCTACCGACCAAACCGCTCCTGTCCCCAGGCGATGAGTGTTTCGAGCAGTGGCCTGAGGACGTTGCGGGTCGGTTCGGCCAGGTCCGGGCGGTAGTGGAAGGGGGCGAATTCTTCCATGTAGGTGCTTTGCGCCAGTTCCAACTGCACGGCGTGGATGTTGTTCGCCGGGTCGCCGTAATGGCGGGTGATGTGGCCACCCTTGAAGCGACCGTTCAGCACGTGGCTGTAATCCTTGGCAGATGCACAGACCTGTTCCAGCCTGCTGGCCAGTTCCGCGTCGCAGCTGGCGCCGTTGAAGGTGCCGAGGTTGAAGTCTGGCAGACGGCCATCGAACAGGTGCGGGACGTGACCGCGAATCGAGTGCGCATCGAATAGCAGCGCGTAGCCGAACTCATCGCGCAACCGTTGCAGTTCCTGCTCCAGCGTCTGGTGATACGGCGTCCAGATCTGCTCCAGGTACTTCGCTTGCTCTTCAGGCCCCGGCGTTTGTCCTTCCTTGAACAGCGGCACGCCGTCGAACAGGATCGATGGAAACAGCCCTGTGGTCGCACCGGCGTACATCGGCTTGTCATCGGACGGACGATTCAGGTCGATGACGAATCGCGAATACTCGGCCGCCAGGGTGCTGGCACCCAGTTCGGCAGCGAAGTCGTACAGACGCGGAATGTGCCAGTCGGTGTCGGGCAGGCTCAGCGCCTCGTCCACCAGCCCGGCTTCCACTGCGGGCGTGAGCTTGAGGCCCGCGTGGGGCATGCTGATCAGCAGCGGAAGTCGGCCGCGAGTGAATGTCAGAACGTTGTCCACAATCTTCTCCTTTAAACCAGTGATTCGACGCCATGACGCACGACGCGTTTGTCCAGATCGCCGCCCAGCCAGTACGCCAGATCAGCCGGTCGCTCAATGTCCCAGGCGACGAAATCCGCCGTCTTGCCAACTTCCAGCGAACCGTGTGTATCGCCCAGGCCCAGCGCCTTGGCGGCGTTGAGCGTGACGCCTGCCAGTGCCTCTTCAGGCGTCATGCGAAACAGCGTGCAGGCCATGTTGAGCATCAGGCGCAGCGACAGGCCGGGGGAGGTGCCGGGGTTCATGTCGGTGGAAATCGCGATAGGCACGCCATGTTTGCGCAGCGCATCCATCGGCGGCAGTTGCGTCTCGCGCAGGAAGTAGTAGGCGCCCGGCAGCAGCACGGCGACGGTGCCCGACGCGGCCATGGCGATGACGTCGTCTTCGGTCATGAACTCCAGATGGTCCGCCGACAGGGCCTTGTAGCGCGCCGCCAGACTTGAACCGCCCAGCGACGAGAGCTGTTCGGCGTGCAGTTTCACCGGCAGGCCGAGCTGGCCTGCGGTGATGAACACCTGCTCGACCTGCGCCGGGGAAAACGCCAGGTACTCACAGAACGCGTCCACGGCATCCACCAGCCCTTCGGCGGTCAGCGCCGGGAGCATTTCGTTGCAGATGTGGTGGATGTAGTCGTCGGCGCGGTCGGCGTATTCAGGCGGCAGCGCGTGGGCGGCCAGGCAGGTGCTGCGCACGGTCACAGGTTGGGTATTGCCGAGACGACGAATCACGCGCAGCAACTTGCGTTCGTTTTCCAGATCCAGCCCGTAACCGGACTTCATCTCGACGGTGGTCACGCCATCCTTGAGCAGATGCCGCAAGCGACGTTCGGCGCTGATATACAGCTCATCTTCGGTCGCAGCGCGGGTGGCGCGCACGGTGCTGGCGATGCCACCGCCTGCGGCGGCGATGTCGGCGTAGCTCACGCCTTGCAGCCGTTGCTCGAATTCGCCGCTGCGGTTGCCGCCGAACACGGTGTGGGTGTGACAGTCGATCAGACCGGGCGTTACCCACGCTCCGCCCAGATCGACGCAACTCTCAGCGTCCTGTTCCGCCAATTGATCCAGAGGCCCGATCCATTCGATGTACGCTCCGGAAGTCACGATGGCGGCATCCTCGATGATCGAGTATTTGCCGTGTGCCATGGTTGCGATGTGACAGTTCTTCCAGAGCGTTTTCATCCAGGGCCTCCTCAGGCTAGGGGACAGATTTCAGCGATTTGGGTTTCACCCATAGACGGTAGGCGATGACCAGCAGCA
>Ga0265798_10001624_pt1 | contig 34639 bp, 32 predicted proteins | sample P3T30metagenome_FD_192430 | JGI IMG/M metagenome (GOLD analysis project Ga0265798, IMG submission 192430) | Plant litter microbial communities from East Loma Ridge, Irvine, California - P3 T30 | ecosystem: Environmental > Terrestrial > Plant litter > Unclassified | place: USA: California... | reverse complement strand
GTTCCATCAGAACCATGGTCAGAAGTTCAGCCTGGGCCAGCGGCTGGCCGTGGTGGGTGGCCATGCCCGAATGCGCATGCCGCTCGAGGGTCTGGTGCAGCAGCCGCGGCAGTTGCGGGAAGATATGAGCGTAGCGCGGCGCCTCGGCGCGCAGGCGCTCGACCATGCCGCGCCAGCCGACCTGCTCGCCCATCCAGCGCTCCAGGTAGGGCTTGGCGGTTTTCCACAGATCGAGATCCGGGTCGAGCTGGCGGCCCAGCCCCTCGATATTGAGCAGGGTCTTTTGCAGCAGCACCAGTTGCGGCTGGACCTCGACGTTGAAGCGGCGCGAGGTCTGGAACAGGCGCAGCAGGATCTGGCCGAAGGAAATATCCTTCAAGGGACGGTCGAAGATCGGCTCGCAGCAGGCACGCACTGCCGATTCCAGTTCGTCGACGCGGGTATCGCGCGGCGCCCAGCCCGATTCGATGTGGGCCTCGGCCACGCGCTTGTAGTCGCGCCGGAAGAAGGCCAGGAAATTCTGCGACAGGTAATCCTTGTCGAAATCGTTCAGGGTGCCGACGATGCCGAAGTCCAGCGCGATATAGCGTCCAAAGGTTTCCTTCTCCACCGAGACCAGGATGTTCCCCGGGTGCATATCGGCGTGGAAGAAGCCATCGCGGAAAACCTGCGTGAAGAAAATCTCGACGCCATCGCTCGACAGTTTTTTCAGGTCCACGCCCTCGGCCGCCAGGCGGTCGATTTGCGAGACCGGGATGCCACGCATGCGTTCCATCACGATCACGCTGCTGGAGCAATAGTCCCAATACATTTCCGGCACCATCAGCAGGGTCGAGTCCGCGAAGTTGCGGCGCAGCTGGCTGGCATTCGCCGCCTCGCGCATCAGGTCGAGCTCGTCGTGCAGGTACTTGTCGAACTCACCGACCACTTCGCGCGGCTTCAGGCGGCGGCTCTCGGCCCACACTTTTTCGATCAAAGCTGCCGCCAAGTCCATCAGCGCCAGGTCTTCGTCGATGGTCTTCTTCATGCCCGGACGCAGCACCTTGACCGCCACTTCGCGGCCATCCTTCAAGGTGGCGAAGTGGACTTGCGCGATCGAGGCCGAGGCCACCGGGGTGCGCTCGAAGCTGGCGAACAATTGATCAGGATGGGCGCCGAGCGACGCGGTAATCTGGGCGATGGCCAGGTCGGAATCGAAAGGCGGCACCCGGTCTTGCAGCAGCGACAGTTCGTTAGCGATATCTTCCGGCATCAGGTCGCGCCGGGTCGACAGCACCTGGCCGAACTTGATGAAGATCGGGCCCAGTTCCTCGAGCGCCATGCGCAGGCGGACCGCGCGCGGCGAGGTGATGGTACGCCAGAAGAAGACGGTGTTCATGAAGCGCGCGGTGCGCGGGGCGTGCAGGCTGGTGACGGCGATTTCGTCGAGACCGTACTTGGTGGCGACAGTCAGTATCTTCAGCAGGCGCAGGAATTTCAGGATCATCAGTGTTCAGGGGTCAGGATTACGGCGGGCGCCGCGACGGCACTTTTTGCGAGGCGCTGCTCGAGTCTGGCGATGCGCTTGGCGGCGCGCTCGACGTCGTCGCGCAGGCGCACCACGTCGGCGGCGAAGCCTTGCGTTTGTGCCGGGCGCAGCAGCACCGGCTGTTCCTCGACCAGGAACTCGGCGACGTTCTCGAACATGCGCCGGCCGCCATTCACCACGCCGTCGGCCAGCGCGCGGCCACCCTCGGCGATGCGGCGCGCGCCCAGCGGGCCGACCACGCGCTCCAGGTCGTGCTCGGCGTCCCAGCGCAAATCCTTGGACAGGCTCGAGATGGCGTTGGCAAACTCGGCGTCGCCTTCGATCTTCACGTAAGACATTGCCCGCTCGCGGTTGGCGGCGATCAGTGGCAAGTCGCTCAGCTTCATGCGGATGGTCACATTGGCCGGCGCGTCGTCGCTGCCGGCCTCCAGCATGCCGTCGCGCGCCACGCGCAGGCGCAGTTGCACGTGCCCGGTGTCGATGCAGGCTTCCTTGCCAGCATGACGCTTGAGGGCGTCGCGCGCCCAGGCTTCCTGGGCCAGCAGGTGGTTGATGGTGGCGACGGCGGGCGTGGCCAGAAGGGCCTTACTCGAGAACATAGTGTGCTGTCAGGGTGAACGAAAAAAAACCGCCCGGTGGTGAGTCGGGCGGTTGATCTTACCAGTTTGCCGAACAGGAGCCCGGCGGCACGGGTCATTATCAGAAAATAATTGTTACGCTACTTGCTGGATACCGGCCAGCACCCAGCCGCCCTGGCCGGACAGTGGCTTGCTCATGTTCCACACTTCCACGAAGGGCTCGGCCTGCGCATCCGGTGCGCTGCGGATCATGCCGTTGAACTGCACGCTGGCCAGGTAATCGGTGGCGGTAGTCTCGATGCCCAGCAGCTGGCCGTCGATGCTGACCACGTCGGTGAAGTCGGCGTTGGCGCCGCGTTCCTGGATCTGCAGCTTGAGCTCGGCGTACACTTCCGGCGAAGTGAACTCGCGCAGGTCATTGGTGTCGCCGCGGTCCCAGGCCGCCTGCATGCGGATGAACGAGGCTTTCGCGTGGCGCAGGAAAGCTTCCTGGTCGAAGTCGCCCGGCACGCCCCACTGGGTATGGCCTGGCGCGCTGCCCGGCTTGCCCAGCGAAACACCGCTGGTCGATCCCTGGAAAGCGGTCGGCTGGCGCAGACCCGAGCCGATTTCCGGCGTCGCCACGCCGCTTGCGGAAGCGCCCGCCGGCATTGGATTGGCGTAGTTATTGCCGAAGGCCGGATTGGCCGGCGTATTCTTGCGGCGGAACATGCGCACCACGAACAGCACGGCCAAGGCCAGAAGGCCGATCATGAGGATGGTCGAGATCACGCTGGCTAGTGCGCCACCGATGCCGAAGTGCGACAGCAGCGCGCCCAGGCCGAGGCCGAGCAGCGCGCCGCCAAGGATGCCCTTCCACATGCCGGAGCGCTGGCTCGTGCGTGCGGCGGCGGCCGCACCGGCGGCGCCGGCAGCCGGCACGGCGGCGGGCGCCGGTGCGCGCTGCGGCTGCATGCCCGGGGTCGGCGCCGGCGCCGGCGCCTGCATCTGGCGTACCGGCTGCGACTGGCGGCCGATCGAGCGCTTGCCGCCCATCGGGCGGGCGGTCGCTTCCGCGATCATCGAGACGGCGGTGAGCGCCAGTACCAGGCTTGCCACGAATCTTTTCATTACGACTCCTTTTACATCTTGATGCCGGTGTGCAGCGCCGCGACGCCGCCGGTCAGGTTGTAGTACTGGACCCGCTCCAGCCCGGCGTCGAGCATCATGCTCTTGAGCGTGTCCTGGTCCGGGTGCATGCGGATCGATTCGGCCAGGTAGCGGTAGCTTTCCGCATCGCCGGCGATCTTTTGCCCCAGCCATGGCAGCACCGAGAACGAATAGATGTCGTAGGGCTTTTGCAGCGGCGCGATCACCTTCGAGAACTCCAGCACCAGCAGCTTGCCGCCGGGTTTGAGCACCCGGCGCATTTCGGCCAGCGCCGCGTCCTTGTGCGTCATGTTGCGCAGGCCGAAGGCCACGCTGACGCGATCGAAATAATTGTCCGGGAACGGCAGCTTCTCGGCGTCGCACAACATAGTTGGGGTCACCAGACCCTTGTTCAAGAGTCTATCCCGCCCCACGCGCAGCATCGACTCGTTGATGTCGGTGAGCCAGACCTCGCCGCTGCGGCCGGCCTGCTTCGCAAACGCCTTGGCCAGGTCGCCGGTGCCGCCGGCGATGTCGAGCACCTTGAAACCGGGGCGTACGCCGGCCTGGGCGATGGTGAACATCTTCCAGGCGCGGTGCAGGCCGGCCGACATCAGGTCGTTCATGACGTCGTACTTGGAGGCGACCGAATGGAAGACCTTGGCGACTTCCTGGACCTTCTGGTCCTCGGCGACGGTCTTGTAACCGAAGTGGGTGGTATTGGTCATAGTGATGAACGGTTGAGGGTTGCCACATTATACAGGCGGCCATCGACGCCACGCCGCGTCCGGCGTCGCTGCCCGTTGGTTTGATGGATTTGATGACCGACAATCAAATCAAAAAATGCACCCTATCGGGCCTCTCTGGCTTCTTGCCGGTGCACGATTTCTCCAAGGCATTGATTCCCAAAAGAATTTTAATGGTGCGAATTACCAACTCAACAATACGTGTGCGCCGAATCAAGGCGCTTTCTGTTTAAATAGGAAGACCTTGTTGGACAAATTCGGCATTTACTGCCGACGAATGTTCTGACAGAACTGCGGCGACAGCGTCGCCCTGCATTACCGTCAAAACAAATAAAAAGAGGTTCAAGGTGTCGGTCAAACGCTTGTTATGCATCACAAATGAGGGAAACGCGGGAGTCCGTTCCGCTTGCGGCGCACTGCAGGGCTGGGACGTTTGTACCGTCGATAGCCTTGCCGCTGCGCGCAAGGTACTGGCGCAGCAGCATTACCCGATCGGGCTGCTGCTCGACGGCGACGGCAGCCTCGAGCACGACGATACCGAACGCTTCCTGCAGCAGCACCATCACATCCGCTGGATCGGCGTCTTCAATGCCGAACTGCTGCACCGTCCCCAGTTGCGCCAGGCGATCGCCACCCACCTGTTCGATTTCCACACGCGTCCGGTCGACACAGTGCGCCTGCACCACTCGCTCGGGCACGCCCACGGCATGGCGATGCTGGCCAAGTCGACGCCGCCGCACAAGCGCCTGGCCGGCGCGCGCCACATCGATGGCCAGTCGGCCGCGATCCGGCGCCTGCGCGCCCACATCGACAAGATCGCCGCGGTCGACGCACCGGTGCTGATTGGCGGCGAGAGCGGCAGCGGCAAGGAACTGGCGGCGCAGGAAATCCACGCGCAATCGCCGCGCGCCAGCGGCCCCTTCATCGCCATCAATTGCGGCGCCATCCCGCCGGGCCTGATCCATTCCGAACTGTTCGGCTACGAGCGCGGCGCCTTCACCGGCGCCGGCAAGGACAAGGCCGGCCTGATCGAGGCGGCTTCCGGAGGCAGCATCTTCCTGGACGAGATCGGCGACCTGCCGCTCGACCTGCAGGCCAGCCTGCTGCGCTTCCTGCAGGAACGCACGATCTACCGGGTCGGCGGCACCCGCACCGTGGCCGTCGATGCACGCGTGATCGCCGCTACCCACGTCGACCTGCCCAAGGCGGTGGCCGAGGGGCGCTTCCGCGAAGACCTGTACTATCGCCTCAGCGTGTTCCCGATCCGCGTGCCGCCGCTGCGCGAGCGCAAGGAAGACTTGCCGATGCTCACCGAAATCATCTTCGACAAGTATGCGGATGAAAAGAGCCCGCAACTGAAGGGCGTGAGCAAGCAGGCCCTGCGCGCGATGGACCAGCACGACTGGCCCGGCAATATCCGCGAACTCATCAATCGCATGCGGCGCGCCATGGTGCTGGCCGAGAGCCGCCTGATCATGCCGGAAGACCTGGAGCTGGCGCCGAAGGATGACGCCATCATCCTGCGCGACGGCCTCGACAACTCGCGCGGCAGCGCCGAACGCACCGCCATCTGGAACAGCCTGGCCAAGTGCGGCAACAACATCAGCCAGGCCGCGCGCGACCTGGGTGTCTCGCGCATGACGCTGTACCGCCTGATGGCCAAGCACTCGATCGCTCCCTGATGTCGTATTTGCCCCGGGCGCCGTCGAGCGCCCGGGCGCTGTTTCTCCCTTCTCCTCCTCCTACACCCTCCTTGCAAGTTTCCGGCGCAGCGGCCGGGGTGTCCCTACGCGCTTGTTACAGCTTGATACAGTCTGGTGACAATTGAGTGACAACTGTAACAGCGTCGTTACACCTTTTTCTTAAATTATTGAACTGCCTCATCAACTTAGTCCTACAAACTTTCTTTCTGTGAAAACACCCAATGTAATCAATGACTTACAGAGCAATATTGAGCTGGCACGCAAAGTGCTAAAGAGAGAGTGGACCGGTTGTCAATCTGGCACCGGGCACTATCAACTTATTGAGTGACACATAGGGGAGTAACACACATGAAGCGCACTATCCTGGCGATCGCGATCGCATCGGCATTCGGTCTGGCCCACGCCCAAAACGGCAACACCGTCGAACGCGTCCGTGGCGACAACACGCAAACCACGAGCATCGACCGCTCGAACAACAGCACCAACTCGACGGACAATACGAATAACAGCCAGCGCACCACGACGACCACGAACACGGATAGCAGCGATCGTTCGAACAACAGCGACAATTCGGACAACAGCCAGCGCACCACCACCAACACCAGCACCGACAACAGCCAGCGCACTACCACCAACAACACCGACGCCTCGGACAACAGCGACCGTTCGGACAACAGCACCACCAACAACTCGCGCGACAACTCGGGCCAGAACCGTAGCTCGGGCAACTCGGCCGCTTCGGGCCTGGCCACCGCCGCTGCCAACAACGGCGGCGACGCGACCTCGAACATGGCGAACTCGTTCAACACCTCGAGCGCCAACGCGACCAGCAACCTGACCGGCACTGTGTCCGGCAACAACATCAACAACATCGGCAACCAGGCATCGAACAGCGGTAGCGCCAACGGCAGCGGCGGCATGGGCGCAGCGGGCGGTGCAGCCACCGCCGGCGCAGCCAGCGGCGGCGAAGGCGCAGCGGGTGGCAACGCAGCCGGCAACGCCGGTGCGGCCGGCGGCGCAGGCGCCGACGGCATGAGCGGCTCGGCATCGAGCGGCGCAGCCTCGATCGGCAACGCAGCCGGCGGCGCAGGCGGCGCGGGCGGCGCGACCGGCAATGCCGACACCGGCAACGGCGGCGCGGGCGCGGCAGGCGGCGCAGGCGGCGCGGGCGCGGCCGGCGGCATGGGCGGCAACGGCGCAGCCGGCGGCGCAGGCGGCACCGGCGCGGGCGGTAACTTCGGCGGCAACGGCGCAGCCGGCGGCGCAGGCGGCTCGGGCGGCGCATCGACCGCCACCGGCGGCCTGGGCGGCGAATCGAGCTCGACCGGCGGCCTGGGCGGCGCATCGGGTGCAACCGGCGGCGCCGGCGGCGCGGGCGCGGCTGGCGGTTCGGCCACTGGTGGCCTGGGTGGTGAAGCCACCGGCGGCCTGGGCGGCGCAGCCACCGGCGGCGCTGGCGGCATGACCGGTTCGCAAGACGGCGGCAACGGCGGCGCCAACGGCGGCGCAACTGCCGGCGCAGGCGGCATGGGCGGCGGTTCGGGCGCCACCGGCGGCGCAGGTGCTTCGGGCGGCCTGGGTGGTGCTGGCGGCGCAGCAGGCGCCACCGGTGCAGCCACCGGCGCGACCGCTACGTCGAGCGACACCGCCACCGGCGGCGGCGCTTCGAACGGCGACAACACCGCATCCTCCGGCATGGGCGGCACTCCTGGCACCACCGATGCAGGCAGCGGCGCAGGCACCAGCGGCGGCGCAGGCTCGACCGGCGGCGCGATCTCGGCTGGCACCGGCACCACCGGCGGCTCGGCCAACACCGGCGGTGACGCCATGTCCGGCGCCGGCGGCACCGGTGGCGCCGGCGCAGCAGGCGGCGCAGGCGGTTCGGGCGCCGAAGGTTCGGCAACCGGCGGCGCAGGCGCAGCCGGCGGCTCGGCAACCGGCGGCACCGGCGGCGCAGGCGCAGGCCTGAGCGGCACCGGCGGCGCAGGCGCAGCAGGCAGCGGCGGTGCGGGTGCCTCGGGCACCGGCGGCGCGGGCGCTTCGGGCACCGGCGGCATGGGCGGCACGGGTGGTGCAGGTGCGGCAGGTTCGGCAACCGGCGGCGAAGGCGGCGCAGGTTCGTCGACCGGCGGCGCGGGTGCGGCAGGTTCGGCAACCGGCGGTGCTGGTGCGGCGGGCGGCGAAGGCGGTGTCGGCGGTGCCGGCGGTTCGGGCGGCGACGGTGGCACCGGTGCGGCAGGCGGCTCGGGTGCGGCAGGCGGCACCGGCGGCATGGGCGCGGCAGGCGGCACCGGCGGCAACGGCGCAGCCAGCGGCTCGTCGTCGAACACCGGCGGCGCTGGCGCAGCAGCGGGTTCCGCGACCAACGGCGACTCGGCCAGCGGTGACGGCACCTCGGGCTCGGCAACCGGCGGCAACGGCGGAGCTGGCGGCCAGGGCGGCACCTCGACCGGCGGCGCAGGCGGCATGGGCGGATCGAACACCGGCGGCGACGCTACCGGCGGCGCAGGCGGCATGGGCGCGGGCGGCAACGGCGGCAACCTGAACGTGACCACCGGCGCCTTCGACATGTCGAACGCCATGTCGAACGTCGCTGCCAACGCAGCCGGCATCACCGTGGTCAGCCAGAACAACGGCTTCTCCTCGCTGATCCAGCAAAGCGTGAACGTGCAGTCGAACATGACCGTCGGTTCGGGCCAGTAATTCCGGCATGACCGCCGCGCGGCTCCCGCCGCGCGGCGGTTTTTTCACGCAAGGGGGAAATCTATGAAAGCTGTGAACCGATTCATGCTGGCCGCGCTGGTCGCGCTCCCGCTGGCGGCGCAGGCCGCCGAACCGGAGAAACTTCCGGTGCGAATCAGCTTCCTGGCCGATGTCAATGTGGCCCCGGCAGCGCTGGGCATCGCCAGCGCCTGGGACGCAAGCGACAGCGAGCGCCTCGAACGCACTACCGGCAAGGACGACACCATGCATGCGGAATCCGTACTCGGCGGCACGGTGGGCAACAACACGGCGGTCAACACGGTGAGTGGCAACAACATCATCGATAGCGGTTCCTTCGCCAACTCGCAGGGCCTGCCGGTAGTGATCCAGAACAGCGGCTCGAATGTGCTGATCCAGAACGCCACCACCATCAACCTGCGTCTGCAATAGGCATGAAATTTTCATGAACAAGTATTTCGCCATCGGCGCCGCGTTGTGCGGCATCTTGCTGGCACCCCGGTGCCCGGCCTCGACGATCGATTTCGCGGTCGGGCAGCGGGCCAATGTGCCGGTCACCAGTCTCAAGGAAATCAAGTTCCGCAGCACCACCCGGCAACAGTTCGACTTCAGTTGCGGCTCGGCCGCCGTTGCGACCCTGCTGACCTACCATTTCAATACGCCGGTGACGGAAAAAGCCGTCTTCGACCATATGTATGCCAACGGCGACAAGCCGCGTATCCACAAGCAGGGCTTTTCCTTGCTGGACATGAAAGGCTATCTGGCCTCGAAAGGCTTCATCGCCGACGGCTTCCAGCAGCCGCTCGACAAGCTGCTCGAAGCGAAGCTTCCGGCCATCGTCCTGATCACGGACCGCGGCTACAACCACTTTGTCGTCATCAAGGGCGCCGAAGACGGCCGTATCCTGCTCGGCGACCCGTCCGCGGGTACCCGCTCGGTCACCCGCGAACGCTTCATGGAGCTATGGACCAACAAGCTCCTGTTTGTCGTACACAAATTCCCTGGCAAGGTTGCCTTCAACGTTCCGGAGCAATGGCGCGCCGCACCGCGCGCGCCCCTGGGCAACGGCATCAACCAGGAACAATACAGCCAGAGCCTGCCGAAGTTCGGCCCTGGCGACTTTTGAGAGGATTCACCATGCGCTGGCTCACACATGCATGCCGGGCCTTGCTGGCCACGCTGCTCGCGGGGACCTGCAGCGCCGCGTTGGCTGGCGACCGCGTCGCCGCCTGGAAGACAGTCGATGCCGACACCCTCGACGAGACGCGCGGCGGTTTCGAGACTCCTGGCGGGCTCAACTTGTCGCTGGGAATCGAGCGGGTCGTCTCGATCAATGGCGAAGTCATGTCCCGCACCAATGTCGCGATTTCCAGCCTGAACACCGTCACGGCCGACCAGCTGGCCCAGGCCCGCGACGCGCTCGGCAGCGCCCGCCTGGTCCAGATCGGCGGCAACAACATGGTCGCACCGGACCTCGGCCTGGCCAACGGCGCCACCCTGGTCCAGAACACTCTCAATGATCAGGCCATCCGGACCTACACTACGATCACCTCGACCGTCAACAGCATGGCGCTGATCAAGGATCTGAATTTTCACGGAACCATCCGCGATGCAATCGTGCGCTCGGCGGGAAACCTGTAATATTGCAATATCATTAATTTCCTGACGGAGATACGGATGCACACTCCCCTCGCGCGCATCAAGGCCGCCGGGCTGGCGGCCATGCTGCTGGCGCCGGCCGCGTACGCGCAGCAAACGCCGGTCATTGAAGCGGAGCGCGGCCAGGAACTGGCCACTCTGAAGGCCGAGCTGGCGGCCCAGCGCGAGCTGGTCGACAAGCTGGTGCGCGAACTGCAGGCGCAGCGCGCCAAGCTCGACCGCATCGAGGAGCGTCGGGATACTGACGCGCTGCCGGCGCTGGCGGATGCGATCGCCCTGCCGCCGCGCCTGGACGACGGCCTGCTGGACGAGCAGCGCGGCACCGGCGGGCAGAACGCTGGTGCGCCTCAGACCCAGGCCACCCCGCAGAACAACAGCCAGCAGAACAAGGCCAAGGTGGCGCAGGGGGAGCAGCAACAGCAGGGGCAGCAGCAGGTCCCGCAACAGCAGAACCGGCAGGCCAGCCAACAGCAGCCGCCGACCAACCCGCCGCCCTCGACGCCAGGCCCGATCAACGGCCCGGCGCCGGCCCAGCCGGGGGTGGTCCGCACCCAGGCGCCGACCCCGGCCCAGAACAACGCGACCCGTACCGCCGCCGATCAGCGCCCGCCCGAAGTGGCGCCGCTGTTCGAAGCCCCGGGCGTGCTGACGCCGCGCGGCAAGTACATCCTCGAGCCGGCGCTCCAGTTCGGCTACTCGTCGAGCAACCGCGTGGCCCTGGTCGGCTATACGGTGATCCCGGCGCTGCTGATCGGCCTGGTCGACGTGCGCGAGGTCAAGCGCAACACCTTCACCGGTTCGATCGCCGGCCGCACCGGCATCAGCAACCGGATGGAAGTCGAGGTGCGGGTGCCCTACGTGTACCGTTCGGATTCCACGGTCAGCCGCGAGATCTTCACCGGCACCGCCGCCGAGCGCGTGTTCAGCACCAGCGGCAAGGACCTGGGCGACATCGAAGTCGCCACCCGCTATCAGCTCAACAATGGCGGCGCCGACAAGCCGTATTACATCGCCGGCCTGCGCTACAAGTCGACCACCGGCAAGGATCCGTTCGAGGTCGTGACCGACTGCCAGACGCGCTGCATCGGCGAGAACGTCACCGGCACCGGCCTGCCGCTGTCGCTGCCGACCGGCTCCGGATTCCAGTCGCTGCAGGGCAGCCTGACCTGGCTGTACCCCTCGGACCCGGCGGTCTTCTTCGGCAACATCAGCTACCTGCACAACTTCAAGCGCGACAACGTGACCCGCCTGGTGCGCGACGGCGTGCGCGAACCGCTGGGCGAGCTGGCGCCGGGCGGCATCATCGGCTTCAACTTCGGCATGGGCCTGGCCTTGAATGAAAAGGCTTCGCTGAGCCTGGGATACGACCACAGCACGGTGGGCCGCATGAAGCAGAACGGCATCACGGTGCCGGGCTCGGTACGCACCCAGCTCGGCACCCTGCTGCTGGGCTTCTCCTACCGCTTCAACGAAAAGCGCTCGATGAGCGTGGCGGTCGGCGCCGGCGTCACCCGCGACACTCCGGACGTGTCACTGACGCTGCGCTTGCCCTTCAATTTCTGAGCGCTCGAAGGACACCCGGGGACAAGCGAAATATGCATCCCGGGTGAATGTTGACGATACGCACAATTGAAAAATTCTTGTCTCCGTTCTAACAAATTGTCTCTATAATCAGATTTGCAATGTTGAGCGCGCCATCGGTCCTGAACTCCTGGGTACGCAAACAGGGCGATAACACTAATAAACTTACTGAGGGAATTACCATGGCAACTGGCACTGTAAAATGGTTCAACGATGCTAAAGGTTTCGGCTTCATCACCCCGGACGGCGGCGGCGAAGACGTCTTTGCGCACTTCTCGGCCATCAACTCCCAAGGCTTCAAATCGCTGGCCGAAAACCAGCGCGTGAGCTTCGAAATCACTGCCGGCCCGAAAGGCAAGCAAGCAGCGAACATCCAGGCTTCGGCCTAAGTTCACACTACCACCCGCTCCGCGGGCAGGTCGACAGGGCACGTCACTGACGTGCCCTTTGTTTTTCCCGCTCCCTTATTGGGGTCAGAGTCAAATTGTTTGCCAACTGATTCTGCGCCCTGTCGCTCCGACATCAAAATTTGCCACATACACGCTGCCTGAAAGCTCTTGGCGAATAATTTGACTCTGACCCTATTTAGACTTGTTCGACATCTCGCTCCCCCTAATTAGGGTCAGAGTAGAATTATTCGCCAATTGATCGGGCGATCTGTCTTGCAGCAATTGGATTTGGCTTGGTGGCTGTTGATGTAAGGATCTTGGCAAATAATTTGACTCTGACCCTAAGGTCCAGCCTTGCAGGACCGTGCACAGGGCGGCGCCGAGCAGGACTGCGCCTACTGCGCGCGCTGACGCGAGTGAGGCGCGGGGGTTGCTGCCCAGCCAGCGGTGGGCGCGAAGAGCGCCGATCGCTACCGTTCCGTACACCATCCCTTGTGTGAGCGCCGTGATCAGGCCGAGCGCCGCAGCCTGGGTCCACAGGTGACCGCGTTCCGGATGCAGGAATTGCGGGAAGATCGCCAGCATGAAGACGTAGGCTTTCGGATTCAGCAGGCAGGTCAGCATGCCTTGCAGGAAGACCGGACCGCCGCGTGCCGGCGCGGCCGATGCCGGCAGGGCCACGCCCTCGCGCGTGCGCAGCAGGCTCCAGCCGATCCAGCCAATGTAGAGGGCGCCTGCCAGCAGCACGGCGTTGAACAAGGGCGGCCAGACCGCCAGCACGGCGGCAACGCCGAGCACCCCCATCGCCACGTGCGCCACGCCGCCCAGCATGATCCCGCCGACCGCCGCCATGCCGGCGCCGTGCCCGCCGCGCAGGGAACTGGCCAGGACGAAGGCCATGTCGAGGCCGGGCAGCGCGATGACGCCGAATACGACCACGAGGAACAGCCCCAGTTGTGCGATGTCGCTCATCTTGTTTTTCTCCTTTCGATGACAAAACCGCACGATAAGCCGGAATGAGGACATAATCGGCCCTGATTATTGGGAGACGGCTTTGAAACCTTTGACGCGCGTGCTGGCGGTGCTGGAACTGCTGCAGGCCCATGGCCAGGTCAGTGGCGCGGACATCGCGGCGCGGCTCGAGGTGGACGTGCGCACGGTGCGGCGCTATATCGCCACGCTGGAGGAGATGGGCATTCCGGTGCTGGCCGAGCGCGGACGCGCGGGTGGCTACGCGCTGGTAGCCGGCTTCAAGCTGCCGCCGATGATGTTCAGCGAGGACGAGGCGCTGGCGCTGGCGGTCGGCCTGCTGGGCGCGCGCAGCCTGGGGCTCGACCGCGCGGCGCCGGCGGTCGCCAGCGCCCAGGCCAAGCTGGAGCGCACGATGCCGGCCCCGCTGCGGGAACGCGCGCGCGCGGTTGCCGAGACCGTCCAGCTGGACTTTCGCCACGCGACGTCCGGCGCCGGTAATGCCGCCCTCGGGATACTGTCGGTGGCGGCGCGGGGTCGGCAGCGGGTTCACATCGGCTACGTTGACGCGGCGGGCGCCGTATCGCAGCGCGACATCGATCCCTACGGACTGGCCTACCACGGCGGCGGCTGGTATGCGGTCGCCTGGTGCCACCTGCGCGCCGACCTGCGCTCGTTCCGCCTCGACCGCATCGCCTCGCTCGCGCCGCTAAGTCAGCGCTTCGACCGCCCGCCCGGCTTCGATGTCATGGCCTACCTGGTGCGCTCGGTAGCCCTGCTGCCGCGTGCGGTCGCGATCGAGGTGCTGCTCAAGACCACGCTGGAACGCGCGCAGGCGCAGTTCTTCGACACCATCGGCGTGTTCGAGCAGGTCGACGACGGGGTCCTGATGCACAACCAGTCGGACGACATCGACTGGTTCGCTCGCCAGCTGGCCGCCCTGCCCTTCGGCTTCGAGATCAGAAAGCCGGCGCAGCTGCGCGATGCAGTGCGGGCCTGTGCCCAGAATCTGCTTGCCCAGTTGTAGCTTGGGGTCAGAGTCAAATTGTTTGCCAACTGATTCCGCGCCCTGTCGCTCCGCCATCAAAACTTGCCACGCAGCCCCTGTCTCAAAGCTCTTGGCAAATAATTTGACACTGACCCCATTTAGCGTTGCTCGCCCAGCCGCTCACCCTAATTAGGGTCAGAGTACGATTGTTTGCCAATTAATCGCCGATCTGTCTTGCGACCATTAAATTTGGCTTGGTAACAGTTGATGCAGGGCTCTTGGCGAATAATTTGACTCTGACCCTCATTGTCTCGGACCCTCATTGCGGCTTTGGTTTTGCTTGCTGTGGGTGCGATCTGCTTGCGCAGCTGCCGCGCGGGCCAGCAGGTAGTCGCGCTCGACGGCATTGCCGGCCAGGCTGGCGGCGTGGGCATAGGCGGCGCGCGCTGCCGCTGGCTCGTTCAGCTGCAGGTGGAAGGCCGCGCGCGCGGCGTGCAGGTAGTGCGAGGCGTCCATGCCGTCGATGGCTGCCAGCGCGCGCAGTCCCTGCGCGGGGCCGAAGGCCATGCCTTGGGCGACGGCCGCATTCATCCGCACCACCGGCGTGGGCAGATGGCGCAGCAGGGCGCCGTACAAGGCCGCGATCTGCGGCCAGTCAGTGTCCTCCGCGCGCGCGGCCCGGGCGTGCAAGGCGGCGATCGCGGCCTGGATCTGGTACGGCCCGGGACGGCGCAGCAGCAAGGCGTCGCCCAGGATCGCCAGGCCCTCGTCAATGGCGCCGCGGTCCCACAGGCTGCGGTCTTGCTGCTGCAGGGTGAGCAGCTCGCCAACGCTAGAAACGCGCGCCGCGCTGCGCGCATGGGTAAGCAGCATCAGGGCCAGCAGGCCGCGCACTTCGGCGTCGGCCGGCATCAACTCGCGCAACAGGCGGCCCAGGCGGATCGCTTCCTTGCACAGGTCCAGGCGCAGCAGCCGCGCGCCCTCGAGCGCCACATAGCCTTCGTTGAACACCAGGTAGATCACCTGCAGCACGATCGCCAGCCGGTCGGGCAACTCCTGGGCCGCGGGGATCACGAAGGGAATGCCGGCATCAAGGATCTTGCGCTTGGCGCGCACCAGGCGCTGGGCAGTGGTGGCTTCGCTCTCGCAGAAGGCGCGCGCGATCGCGCGGGTCGACAGGCCGCACAGGGTGCGCAGCGCCAGCGCGCTTTGCGCGCGCGGGTGCAGGGCCGGATGGCAGCACACGAAGATCAGGCGCAGGCGGTCGTCGTCCAGAATGCCGTCCGCCGGCGCAGCATCCGGCGGCGCCGCCAGCCCGGCCAGCACATCGGCCGAATCATCGAGGGTACGCGCCGCCCGGCGCAGGATATCGAAGCCGCGGTTGCGCGCCACCGTCGTCAGCCAGCCCGCCGGATTTTCCGGCAAGCCCTCGCGCGGCCAGCGTTCGAGGGCTCTGGCATAGGCATCCTGCAGCAGGTCCTCGGCGAGCCCGATGTCGCCGAAGCGGCGGATCAGGCCAGCGAGCACCTTGCCGCCCTCGCGCCGGCACACCTCGCCGATGACGCGCGCCACCATGGGGGATCAGCCGTTGTCGACGAGCGGCCGCAGTTCGATCGATCCGTGCGCGGCCGAGGGACAGCGTGCCGCCCACTTGATCGCTTCGTCGAGATTGGCGCAATCGATCAGCATGTAGCCACCCAGCTGCTCCTTGGTCTCGGCGAAAGGCCCGTCGCTGCAGACCACCTTGCCGCCCTTCAGGCGCACGGTGGTGGCGGTATGCACCGGGGCCAGCTCGGAGCCGCCACGCAGCACGCCGGCCGCCTCCATCTCTTCCGCATAGCGGCCGTAGTCGGCCATCACGGCGGCCAGCTCGGCCTCCGGCATGTCGGCGTAGAGCGCCTCGTCGGCGTAAATCAGGATCATGTATTCCATGCGCGTTCTCCCAAAAGGTCACCCGGACATCCGGGCGCTGGCATGACGAACGACATTGCAGGATATCGACAAAAAAGTCGACAGGCAGAACGAGAATTTTAAAAGCTTATCCAGGACGGATAAGCATTCGTGCGCGCGGCTGTTGGGATCAGAGCGCGGCAATTAGGGGCAGAGTCAAATTATTTGCCAATTGATTCCGTGCCCTGTCGCCCTGCCATCAAAATTTTCCTGGCATCCAATGAATAAAAACTTTTGGCGAATAATTCTACTCTGACCCTAATTAGGGTCGCCCGACACTCCTCCCCGGTTAATTAGGGTCAGAGTAAAATTGTTTGCCAATTGATCGGGCGACTGGTCCTATGACCATTAAATCTGGCTTAGGGGCAGTTGATGGAGGGATCTTGGCAAATAATTTGACTCTGACCCCAATAGGGGGAGACTTCGCCAGGACGTCTTAGTGCGCGTGCCCGCAGCCGCCGGCCTTCGGCGCACCCGGCAGCATGACACCCGCCTCGCGCCCGCTGTCGCCCGCGAATCCTGCCGCATGCAAGCGCTCGAGATACTGGCGCCACAGCGATTCCTGCTCGCTGCCCAGCTTGTGCAGGTAGTCCCAGGTGAAGATGCCGCTCGCATGGCCGTCGTCGAACAGCGGCTTGATTGCGTAGTTCCCGACCGGCTCAACGCCGGCGATGCCGACTTCGCGTTTGCCGACCTGGAGCACCTCCTGGCCGGGGCCGTGGCCCTTCACTTCGGCCGACGGCGAGTACACCCGCATCAATTCGAAGGGGATCGAGAAGCTGCTGCCGTCGTCAAAAGAGATTTCCAGCACACGGGATTTCTGGCGGACGGCGATATCTAGCGGATTGGGCATGGAAGCTCCTCTTATTGGAATTGGTCGAAACGGCGGGCGATGGCATCCGCCAGGGCCGGCAGCAGCGCGCGGCGCGCCGCCAGCGTGGCTTCGTCGGTCTGGCGCGCAGCCGCGGCCCACACCGGCGCCGGGAAATGCGCATCGTCCGCATAACGCGGAATCACATGCCAGTGCAGGTGCGGCACCACGTTGCCGAGGCTGGCCACATTGACTTTCAACGGCGCCATCACCTCGCGCACCGCCAGCTCCAGCTGGTGCACGGCTTCGTTCAGCAGCAGCCGGTCTTCACGAGACAGGTCACTCATCTCGCGCACGTGCTCGCGCCAGATCACGCGGCAAAAGCCCGGGTAGGCCGCATCGTCGACGACGATGACAGCGAATTTTTCTCCCTGCCAGGCGACCGGCATCGCCAGTTCGCACAGCTCGCATCCCGCTTGCCGCGTCATACCAGCACCCGCTCGATGCCGCCGTTGTTGGCGCGCGCCACGTAGTCCGGCATCCAGTTCTCGCCCAGCAGGTGACGCGCCATCTCGACCACGATGTAGTCGGCGGTGGTGCCCGAGTCATGGTTGTAGCGCGACAGGCCCTGCAGGCAGGACGGGCAGCTGGTCAGGATCTTGACGTTGCCGTCGAAGCCGTCGTCGCGCAGTTTATCCGCGCCCTTCTCCATCTCGCCCTGCTTGCGCGAACGGACCTGGGTCGCGATGTCCGGACGGCTGATGGCAAACGTGCCAGACTCCCCGCAGCAGCGATCGTTCTTCTCGATCTTCACGTTGTCGAAGGTAGAAACCAGCGCATTCACCGTCTTGAGCGAATCCTGCATCTTCATCGGCGTGTGGCAGGGATCGTGGTACATGTAGCGGGTACCGGACACGCCCTCGAGCTTCACGCCTTTTTCGAGCAGGTACTCGTGGATGTCCATGATGCGGCAGCCCGGGAAGATCTTGTCGAACTCGTAGGTCGCCAGCTGGTCGTAGCAGGTACCGCACGATACCAGCACGGTCTTGATGTCGAGGTAGTTCAGCGTGTTGGCCATGCGGTGGAACAGCACGCGGTTATCCGTCATCATCTTGTCGGCCTTGTCGTACTGGCCGGCGCCGCGTTGCGGATAGCCGCAGCACAGGTAACCCGGCGGCAGCACGGTCTGCACGCCGGTCTCCCACAGCATCGCTTGCGTGGCCAGGCCGACCTGCGAGAACAGGCGCTCGGAGCCGCAGCCAGGGAAGTAGAACACGGCTTCGGTGTCGGCGTTGGTCTTCTTCGGATTGCGGATGATCGGGATGACCTTGTCGTCCTCGATGTCGAGCAGGGCGCGCGCCGTTTTCTTCGGCAGGTTGCCCGGCATTTTCTTGTTGATGAAGTGGATCACCTGCTCGCGCACCGGCGCCTTGCCGGTGGTCGGCGGCGGCGCGTCGACCTGCGGCTTGGCCAGGCCGCGCAGCATCTGGTTGCCCAGGCGCTGGGCCTTGTAGCCGAGGTCCACCATCACCTTGCGGGTGGCGTTGATGGTGGTCGGATCGGTCGCGTTCAGGAAGAACATCGCCGCACGGTTGGCCGGCTTGAAGCTGCGCTTGTCCATCTTGCGCAGCAGGTTCCGCATGTTCATCGAGACGTCGCCGAAGTCGATGTTGACCGGGCATGGCGTCACGCATTTGTGGCACACGGTGCAGTGGTCGGACACGTCCTCGAACTCTTCCCAGTGCTTGATCGAGACGCCGCGGCGGGTCTGCTCTTCGTACAGGAAGGCTTCGATCAGCGCCGACGTCGCGAGGATCTTGTCGCGCGGCGAATACAGCAGGTTCGCCTGCGGCACATGGGTGGTGCAGACCGGCTTGCACTTCCCGCAGCGCAGGCAGTCCTTGATGCTGTTGGCGATCTCGCCGATGTCGCTCTGCTGCATGATCAGCGACTCGTGGCCCATCAGGCCGAACGACGGCGTATAGGCATTGGTCAGGTCGGCCGACACCGCCGTGGTGTTGAGCAGCTTGCCCTTGTTGAAGCGCCCTTCCGGATCGACGCGTTCCTTGTACTCGCGGAATTCGCGAATCTCTTCGTCGGTCAGGAATTCGAGCTTGGTGATGCCGATGCCGTGTTCGCCCGAGATCACGCCGTCCAGCGAGCGGGCCAGCTTCATGATGCGCTCGACCGCCTTGTGCGCATCCTGCAGCATCGCGTAGTCGTCCGAGTTCACCGGCAGGTTCGTATGGACGTTGCCGTCGCCGGCGTGCATGTGCAGCGCCACGAACACGCGCGAGCGCAGGATCCGTTTGTGGATCGCGGTGCTCTCGTCCAGGATGCATTTATACGCGGCGCCGTTGAAAATCTGGCGCAGCGGCGCACGCAGGTCGTGCTTCCACGAGATGCGGATCGTATGATCCTGCACCACGTCGAACAGCGTTGCCTCAGGCTGGGCGCCGATGCGGCCGTCGAGCGTGGCCGACAGTCCGTCCAGGCCCAGTTCATCGAGCTTGCCGCGCACATCGACCAAAGGCTGGTCGAGGTTCGCCAGGATGAAGCTCCAGCGCGCCGTGACAAGTTCCATCAGCGCCACCGCCTGCTGCGGACGGTCGCCCAGGATCTCGGCGCGGTCGACGCTGTCGCTGCCGGCGTCGTCGCTCTTCTCGATCGGCAGGTGTTCGTTCGACAGATAGGCATGCAGCGCTTCGGCCAGCTGCAGCTTGTTCTTGATCGACAGCTCGACGTTGATGCGCTCGATGCCGTCGGTGTATTCGCCCATCCGGTTCAGCGGGATCACCACGTCTTCATTGATCTTGAAGGCGTTGGTGTGGCGCGCGATCGCCGCCGTGCGGGCGCGGTCGAGCCAGAATTTTTTACGCGCTTCCGGGCTCACCGCCACGAAGCCTTCGCCGACGCGGGTGTTCGCCAGGCGCACCACTTCCGAGGCCGCAATCGCCACCGCGTTCTCGTCGTCGCCGACGATGTCGCCGAACAGCGCCATCTTGGGCAGCACGCCGCGCTTGGATTTGGTGGCGTAGCCGACCGCGCGCAGATAGCGCTCGTCCAGGTGTTCCAGGCCCGCCAGGCGCAAGGTGGCAAAGGCCGGGTCGCCGTTCTTGGGGAGGCTGTCGAGGTAATCCTTGATCTCGACGATCGACGGAATCGCGTCGCGTGCCTGGCCGAAGAATTCGAGCGCCACGGTGCGCGTGAACTTCGGCATCTTGTGCAGGATCCAGCGGGCGGACGTAATCAGGCCGTCGGTGCCCTCTTTCTGGATGCCCGGCAGGCCGGCCAGGAATTTGTCGGTGACATCCTTGCCCAGGCCTTCCTTGCGGAAGCGCCGGCCTTCGATGGCCAAGGTCTCGGTGCGGAACGGCGCGTTCCTCAAAGCGCCGCGCGGGCTCGGATGGGTCCATTCGAGCTGGAAGGTGGCCACCGGCGCGTCGTGGATCTTCGACAGGTTGTGGTCCATGCGCGTGACTTCGAGCCAGTCGCCGTTTGGATCGACCATGCGCCAGGACGCCAGGTTGTCGAGCGCCGTACCCCACAGGACGGCCTTCTTGCCGCCCGCGTTCATCGCGATGTTCCCGCCGATGCAGGATGCGTGCGCCGAGGTCGGGTCGACCGCGAACACGAAGCCGGCCTTTTCGGCCGCCTGCGAGACGCGCTGGGTCACCACGCCGGCATAGGTGTGGATGGTCGCGTAGTCGCGCTCCAGGCCCGGCAGGCGCTGCAGCTCGACCTCGCCGATGCCGATCAGTTTTTCGGTGTTGATCACGGCCGACATAGGCGTCAGCGGAATCGCGCCGCCGGTATAGCCGGTGCCGCCGCCGCGCGGGATGATGGTCAGGCCCAGTTCGATGCAGCCCTTCACCAGGCCGGCCATCTCTTCTTCGCTGTCGGGCACCAGCACCAGGAAGGGGTATTCGACGCGCCAGTCGGTGGCGTCGGTGACGTGCGAGACGCGGTGCATGCCGTCGAAGCGGATGTTGCGCTTGTCGGTATAGGCGCCCAGCACCTGCTTGGCGCGCTTGCGCAGGTCATAGGTCTCGCGGAACTCGCGCGCGAAATCGTCAACCGCCTTGCGCGCGCTTGCCAGCAGCTGTTCGACCGCGGCGCTGCGCTTGGCGGCGGCCTGCGGGTCGCCTTCTTCCGCGTCCACCGTGGTGCGGCGCTTGTCGACTTCGCCCAGGCGGTGATGCAGCGCGTCGATCAGCTTCTGGCGGCGTTTCGGGTTATCGAGCAGGTCGTCCTGCAGGTAGGGATTGCGGCGCACCACCCAGATATCACCCAGCACCTCGTACAGCATGCGCGCCGAGCGGCCGGTCTGGCGGGCGCCGCGCAGCTCGTCCAGCAGGCGCCAGGCGGATTCGCCCAGCAGGCGGATCACGATCTCGCGGTCGGAGAAGGAGGTGTAGTTATAGGGGATCTCGCGCAGACGGGCAGGAGCATTGTCGGCGAGCAGGGTATGGATGTGTGCGGGCGCGTTCATGGATGCAGGGGCGTCGGTAAGACGTATCCGAAGGAGGTTCATTCTAGCTTATTGCGATGCACCACGCTGGGGAGCGCCAGGAAAATTGCAGAGGGCGGCACAAGAAAATTCCGAAACGCAGGCTTTCGTGCAAATTTCGTTTGCAAAAAGCGCCATCCATGCATCTTTCCTTTGCACTGGGGCAAGGAATGGCATATTGCATGAGGCGGGTGACGACGCGGCGTTTTTGCGCCATGCTGGCGAGCGAATCCGATAACGAAAGGAAGCCCGCTTGCCCACCTGCGAAGACATCGTGCTGCTCGCGCAGTACAACGCCACCATGAACCGCCGGCTTTATGACGCTGCCGCCAGCTTGTCGCTCGAGGAAGTGCGGGCCGACCGGGGCGCCTTCTTCGGCTCCCTGATCGGCACCATGAACCACCTGCTGGCCGGCGACACGATCTGGCTGACGCGCTTTGCCGGACATCCATCGGCATTCGCGGCGCTGGCGCCCTTGCGCGGCGCGCCGCTGCCATCCGGCCTGCGCCACGCCTTCGGTGACAGCGTGGCGGAACTACGCCCGCAGCGCGAGCGCCTGGACGACATGATCGGCGCACTCGCGACCGAGCTGCAGCCCGGGGACCTGGAACAGACCTTCACCTACCGCACCATGAGCGGCCAGGCCTTCCACAAGCATTTCGGCAGCGTGCTGCTGCACCTGTTTAATCACCAGACCCATCACCGCGGCCAGGCCAGCACGCTCCTGACGCAGGCCGGCGTGGACATCGGCGTTACCGACCTGCTGGCGTGGATTCCGGAATCGCCGCCGCCTTGAGCAGGCCTTCCAGGCGGGCGGTTGCGGCGGCGGTCATCTGCACCGAACGCAGGCAATCGACGACTTCCGCGCGCACCGGCTCGCGCATCGTCACGTTGCAGGTATGCGCGAGTTCGACCAGGAAGTCGCGTTCGCCGGCCGGCAGGGTCCCGATGTTCGGCCAGACGACCGCGAGCTGGCTGGTGGTCGACGCCGCGTGCCGGCCCAGCATGAACTTGGCGCCGAGGACGCCGAAGACAGCGAGCAGGACGAGGACGAGCAGGAGGGAAAGAAGGCTGGGGGGTTTGGTCATGATGGCTCGCATCATACGCCAGACATTGCGGTGATGCTCTGTCGTGCGCCGGCCGGGGGCAGGTAGTGGCTGACGATACCACGCGTCGCAGGCCACGCGACCCGGTCCGCCGACGCGCGACGCGCGCGCCGGCCGGCGCCATACTCCGCCCCAGCCTACCCCACGACAGGACGGATGCATGGACCCACTCACCTATTCGCTTTGCCACAAACCCGTGATCGGCTTGATGCTGTTCGCTGCCAGCGCCTGCGGCTTTGCACCGCTGTTCCAGGACCTGCCCCTCGCCCTGCGGCAGACAGGCGCCGTGATGAGCACGGCGTTCGACGCGCCGGTGGCCAAGCCCTATACCCTGAAACTGCAGTTCCGCTTCCCGACAGCCGCCGCCAGCCTGGCCGACGAGGTGGTGGGATCGCGCCACGACGCGGCCTGCGCCCGCCCCTATGCCACGATCTCGCTGGCGCAACGGGATGGCCTGGGACGCCCGATTCCCATCCACGTGCTGGTTCGCGAAAACGAAACGGGCAAGGTCGCATTGGAGCAGGTGTTCGATACCTTGTGCATCACCTCGCGGGGAGGCGCCGGCTTCACCAAGACACGCATCGTGGCGCGCTTCCCGCTCGCCGCCGGCAGCTACACGATCGCGCTGCGCAGCCTGGAAGATCAGCCCGGCCTCGATGACGTGGAAACCACCGTGTCGCTGGTCTCCGGTGACCGCAAATAGCCGTCAGCCGATGATCCGCTCGAAGAACTCGCCCACCGTCTTCCAGAACCCGTTCGGGATATAAAGCAGGAGCGCCGTCATCGTCACATAGCGCAGGAACTTCCCGATCGCCATGTACATCACGCTGGGCCAGAACGGCAGGTGCAGCCAGCCGGCCAGGGTGCACAGCGGGTCGCCCACACCCGGCACCCAGGACAGCAGCATGGTCTTGGCGCCGTACTTCTTGAGCCAGCCGAACCAGCGGCTCTGGCGCTCCTTGGCGAAGGCGACTTTCGCGCGGTAGCCGATGAAGTAATCGACCGCCCCGCCCAGGGTATTGCCCAGCGTGCCGACGAAGATGGCGGGCCAGAACATGGCGGGATTGGCCTTCACCACCGCGAACACCGCCGGTTCCGAGCCGAGCGGCAGCAGGGTGGCGGAGATGAAGCTGATGATGAAGATCGAGGTCAGGCCGATACTCGGCGCGGCAAGGACATCCAGCAACCAGGTGACGGCGGATTCGATCATCGGACAGGTGGGCTCGAGCGGTTGTGATAATGGTCCATTATAATGAGGTTCACATTACGTAACGACACGATACGCCGAGCCCGCTACCACGGGCGCCCTATCGTTGCTGCGCGCGCCCGGCCACCCCCTGAGCGAAACAGTTTGCGTCGTCCGGAACCGCCGGCCCATCCCCTGCCGGCACTGAAACACCCGATTGCCGACCATGACCACCGACTACCTCAAGAAAATCCTGACCGCCCGCGTCTACGACGTCGCCGAAGAAACCCCGCTCGACTTCGCGCCCACGCTGTCCAAGCGCCTCGACAACCGCGTGTATTTCAAGCGCGAAGACATGCAGAGCGTGTTCAGCTTCAAGCTGCGCGGGGCCTACAACAAGATGGCGAACCTGTCGCCGGAAAGCCTGCGGCGCGGCGTGATCTGCGCCTCGGCCGGCAACCACGCGCAAGGCGTGGCCCTGTCGGCGGCGCGCCTCGGCTGCCGCGCCCTGATCGTGATGCCGACTACCACCCCGCAAGTAAAGATTGATGCGGTGAAAGCGCGCGGCGGCGCGGCGGTCGAAGTCGTGCTGCACGGCGACTCGTACACCGACGCCTACAACCACGCGCTGCTGCTGGAAAAGGAAGGGGGCTTGAGCTTCGTGCACCCCTTCGACGACCCCGACGTGATCGCCGGCCAGGGCACCATCGGCATGGAGATCCTGCGCCAGCACTCCGGCCCGATCCACGCGATCTTTGTCGCCATCGGCGGCGGCGGCCTGGTGGCGGGTGTCGGCGCCTATGTAAAAGCGGTGCGCCCGGACATCAAGATCATCGGTGTGCAGACCCTCGATTCGGACGCGATGGCGCGCAGCCTGAAGGCCGGCCAGCGCGTCACGCTCACCGACGTCGGCCTGTTCTCGGACGGCACCGCGGTGCGCCTGGTGGGCGAAGAGACCTTCCGCGTGGCGAAGGAGGTGGTGGACGAGATCATCATCGTCGACACCGACGCCATCTGCGCCGCGATCCAGGACGTGTTCCAGGACACCCGCAGCATTCTCGAGCCGGCCGGCGCGCTGGCGGTGGCCGGCGCCAAGGCCTATGTCGAGCGCTCGCAGATGAACCGCAATCCGGTCAAGAACGAGACCCTGGTGGCGGTGGCCTGCGGCGCCAACATGAACTTCGACCGCCTGCGCTTCGTGGCCGAACGCGCGGAGCTGGGCGAGTCGCGCGAAGCCGTATTCGCGGTGACGATTCCCGAACAGCGCGGCAGCTTCCGCCGCTTTTCCGCGCTGGTCGGCGCGCGCAACGTCACCGAATTCAACTACCGCATCAGCGATGCGCGCGAGGCGCACATTTTCGTCGGCGTGCAGGTGGCCAGCCGCGGCGAATCGGCCCTGCTCGCACGTACCTTCGAGGAACACGATTTCCGCACCCTCGATCTGACCTACGACGAACTGGCCAAGCTGCACATCCGCCACCTGGTGGGCGGAAAAAGCGCACTGGCGCAGGACGAATTGCTGTATCGTTTCGAGTTCCCCGAACGGCCGGGCGCCCTGATGCGCTTCCTGGACAGCATGGCGCCGAACTGGAATATCTCCCTGTTCCACTACCGTAATCAAGGTGGGGACGTGGGGCGGATCCTGGTCGGGCTGCAGGTGCCGGCGGCGGAGATGGATGAGTTCCGGGAGTTCCTGGCGACGCTCGGTTACCGCTACTGGGACGAAAGCGCGAACCCGGTGTACAAGCTCTTCCTGGGAGCATAAGATTCGCCTGATTACACCCCTACCCTAAAAACCGTCGTTCCGGGACTAGGCGTCCCCCTTGACCGGAGCCCAATTTCGTACCGCAGCGTTACTCACGCCAGCGGTACGCACCGTATGAATACTCCAGACCACTCCCCCCTCGGCAAAACCTCCGCCTACCAGACCCAGTACGCCCCCGACCTCCTGTTCCCCATCCCGCGCCTCCAAAAGCGCGAGGAAATCGGCCTGGGCGAAGGCACCCGGCTGCCCTTCTTCGGCGTCGACATCTGGAACGCCTACGAACTGTCCTGGCTGAACATGCGCGGCAAGCCGCAAGTGGCGATCGCCACCATCTCGGCCCCCGCCGATTCGCCCAACATCGTCGAATCGAAGTCGTTCAAGCTCTACCTGAACTCCTTCAACCAGACCAAGCTGGCCGGCATCGATGCGCTGACTGAGCTGCTGCGCCAGGACCTGTCCGCCGCCTTCGGCGCCCCGGTGCATGTCTCGATCACGACACCGGACGCCTTCGGCAGCCTGAAAATGGGCGAGCTGGAAGGCACGCTGCTGGACCGCCTCGACATCGAAGTCACCGACTACGTGCCGGCGCCGCAACTGCTGTCGGCCAGCCTCGACGGTTCGCCGGTCGAGGAAACCCTCGTCTCGCACCTTCTGAAATCGAATTGCCTCGTCACCGGCCAGCCGGACTGGGGCACCGTGCAGATCCGCTACGTCGGTCCGCAGATCGAGCAGGAAGGCTTGCTGAAATACCTGATCGGCTTCCGCGAGCACAACGAGTTCCACGAACAATGCGTCGAGCGCATCTTCATGGACGTGCTGCGCCAGTGCAAGCCGACCAAGCTGGCGGTCTACGCCCGCTACACCCGTCGCGGCGGCCTGGATATCAATCCCTGGCGCGCCAACTTCAGCACCGGCATGCCCGGCAACCTGCGCACCGCACGCCAATAAGCGCCGTCTGTGCGTTTTCGGCCACAGGCCCAGGTCTGTTCACTTGCCAGAACAACAAGAAAACGCACCGCTGAAAAATCAGGCAGAATGCAATGAAAAGTCGGCCCGAAGCAGGGGCCGCATCCGTTTGCGTCGCTTTCCAGGTAATTACGTATAAGAAATTGCGCCATGTACTCGCGGGTAATTTGTATCAAAACCATACGGTTTCGCCGAGTTGACCCCATCTGGTCTACTGTATAAGCGTACAGATGCGAAATCGAATGCCCCGCCCTGGAAACAGGCCTATAATTCCGCCTCGCAAGCAGCTACCCTGTGCCACGCACACTAGTCATGACGAACCTAAGCAAAATCCTCTCGCTCGAAAACGTGCAGCTGGACCTGGAAGTCTCCAGCAAGAAACGCGCCTTCGAACAAGCCGGTCTCATCTTCGAAAACAATTGCGGCATCGCACGTTCGACCGTGTCGGACAATCTGTTCGCCCGCGAACGCCTCGGCTCCACCGGCCTGGGCCATGGCGTGGCCGTGCCGCATGGACGGATCAAGGGTTCCAAGAGCCTGAAGTCGCCCCTGGCCGCCTTCGTGCGCCTGGTCGAGCCGATTCCTTTCGAGTCGCCCGACGGCCAGCCGGTCAGCCTGCTGTTCTTCCTGCTGATCCCGGACCACGTCACCCAGCAGCACCTCGAGATCCTGTCGGAAATCGCCGAGTTGTTCTCGGACGAAGCCGTGCGCACCGCGCTGGCTACCGACCCGGATCCGAAGTCGGTCTACGAACGCATCATCAACTGGCAACCCAGCCTGCAGGCTTTGGGCTAAACTGTCTTCGCGGCAACCCGCCGTGACTCCACGATATGCCCATGCTGCAAACTCCGCTGACCATCCAACGGCTGTACGACGACAACCGTGACAGCCTGCAACTCGGCTGGTTCGCGGGTTTCCCCGGCGGCGAGCGCCAGATCGCCGGCGACGCCGCCTCGGCCGCCGACCAGGTCGGCCACCTGAACCTGATCCACCCGGGCCGCATCCAGGTCTTCGGGCACCAGGAACTGAATTACTACCACCGCCTGAAATCGAGCTCGCGTTCCCACGTGATCGGCGAGCTGGTCGGCGGCGGCCCGCCGGCGCTGATTATCGCGCAGGGCCTGGAAACCCCGCCCGACATCCTCGCCATCTGCGACGAGCAGAACATCCCCCTGTTCTCGACCCCGCTGCCGGCGGCGCAGGTGATCGACTTCCTGCGCGTGTACCTGTCGAAAAAGCTGGCGCAGCGCGTCATCATGCATGGCGTGTTCATGGACGTGCTGGGCGTGGGCGTGCTGATCACCGGCGACTCCGGACTCGGTAAAAGCGAATTGGGCCTGGAACTGATCTCGCGCTCGCACGGCCTGGTGGCCGACGACGCCGTCGAATTCTCGCGCATCGCGCCGAACATGATCGAGGGCCGCTGCCCGCCGCTGCTGCAAAACCTGCTGGAAGTGCGCGGCCTGGGCCTGCTGGACATCAAGGCGATCTTTGGCGAGACCGCGGTGCGCCGCAAGATGCGCCTGAAACTGATCGTCCACCTGGTCAAGCGCGGCGCGCTGGACGAAGAGGTCGAACGCCTGCCCTTCCACTTCCCGACCGAGGACGTGCTGGGCCTGCCGATCCGCAAGGTCGTGATCCCCGTCGCAGCCGGCCGCAACATCGCAGTGCTGCTGGAGGCCGCCGTGCGCAACACCATCCTGCAGCTGCGCGGCATCGACACCTTGCAGGAATTCATGGAGCGGCAACGCCAGGCGATGAGCGGCGACTAGTCCACGTTTGCGGTATCATCCCGCCCATGCACATCGTCCTCATTACCGGCATTTCCGGCTCGGGCAAATCGGTTGCCCTCAACGTCCTGGAAGACGCAGGCTATTACTGCGTCGACAACCTCCCGCCGGCCCTGCTGCCGGCCCTGGTCAATGCTGTCAACGAAAAGGGCACGGAGAAGATCGCCGTTGCTGTCGATGCCCGCAGCGCCGAATCGCTGGTGGAGCTGCCGGTCAGCGTGCGCCACCTGAAGGAAGAGGGCCACAACGTCAAGGTGATGTTCCTGACCTCGAGCACGCACTCGCTGGTGGCGCGCTTTTCCGAAACCCGCCGCAGCCACCCGCTGTCGCACGAACTGCGCCCGGGCGAAAACCCGGCTTCACGCCGCACCCTGATCGAATGCATCGCTGAGGAACGCGAGCGCCTGTCGGCGATCGAGAACCTGGGCCACGTGATCGACACCTCCGAACTCTCGGCCAACAAGCTGCGTTCGTGGATCAAGGAACTGGCCGACCTCAAGCACGCCCCGCTGACCCTGTTCTTCGAATCGTTCGCGTTCAAGGTGGGCGTGCCGCTGGATGCGGACTTCGTGTTCGACGTGCGGGCGATTCCGAACCCCTACTACGACCTGTCGCTGCGGCCGCTGACGGGGCGCGACCAGCCGGTGATCGATTTCCTCGATGCGCAGCCGAGTGCGGCCGACATGCTGGGGGATATCAAGGCCTTCGTCGCCAAGTGGCTGCCGTCGTTCAAGACGGATAACCGGAGTTACCTGACGGTGGCGGTGGGGTGTACGGGGGGGCAGCACCGGTCGGTGTATATGGCGGAACGTCTCGGCGCCTACTTCGCCAATACCGAGCGGGTGATCGTGCGTCATCGCGAGCAGCCGAAACACGCTACGGGTTAGCCGTCGTTCCGGCGAAGGCCGGAACCCAAGTTTGCTCGCCGCCCGCCTACGCTTGATGTGATCACTGCGCGTCGGAACTGGATCCCGGCCTTCGCCGGGATGACGGTTTAACTAAGCAAGATGGCGCAGCGGGTGGGCGTAATCGGGCCACACCGGTTCGAAGAAGCGTTCCACCATCGAAGGCGTCACCTCCTCCAGGCTGGCCGGATTCCAGTTTGGCTGATTATCCTTGTCGATCACCAGCGCCCTCACCCCCTCCAGCACTTCGCCGTGCTCGAAATTGCGGCGCACCAGATTACGCTCCATGCGCAGGCATTCCGCCACGCCCAGTGAAGCCCCGCGCAACAGCAGTTCACGCGTCACGCACATCATCAAGGGCGAACGCTGGCGCATGGCTTTCAACGCCTTTTGCGCAAATGGATTCTCGTCACGCGCCAATGATTCCATGATCGCCGGCACCGAAGCCGCGCCGAAGTGCGCATCGATCACCCCGCGTTGCGCCTGCAATTCACTGGCGCCCGCCGCGAACGGCGCCGCAAACGCGCGGATCGCCGCCGGCAACTGCGCGCCCGGCGTGGCCTCCACCAGGGCATTCAATTCACCCAGCTGCTCGCCCGGCACGAACACGTCCGCCAGTCCCACATAGAGCGCATCCGCCGCGCCGATCGTCAAGCCGGTCAGCCCAAGGTACTGCCCCAGCTGCCCCGGAGCATGCGACAGGAAGTGGCTGCCGCCGACGTCCGGGAACAGGCCGATGTTCACTTCCGGCATCGCCATCTTGGTGCGGTCGGTGACGATGCGCAGGCCGCAATCGGGGCCGCCCTGGGCGATGCCCATGCCGCCGCCCATCACCACGCCGTCCATGATCGCGATGTACGGTTTCGGATAGAAGTGGATCAGGTGGTTGAGCGCGTATTCCTCGGTGAAGAAATCTTCCAGCAGCGCGCTGCCGCCCTGTACACCGCCGCGGCTGGCGTCGACGAAGAAGCGGATGTCGCCGCCGGCGCACAGCGCCTTTTCGCTGCTGCTGGTAATCAGGACCGCGTCGACACTAGCGTCATCCTTCCACTGCAGCAGGATGGCCGTCAGCGCGCGCACCATGTCGAGCGAGAGCGAGTTCAGGGCTTTCGGGCGGTCCAGCGTGATGACGCCGGTGCGGTTGGCGACGCGGGTCAGGACAGTGTCGGTCATGATGGAAGCTATGGTCGAAAAAACAAACATGCATTTTACCTAAGCGACCCGGAATTCATATCCTTACAATGCAAAAAGGGCGTCTTCGAGACGCCCTAGCTGGTTTACCGCGTTGGATGCAGTGTGCCGTGTTTACGCTGCTGCTGCTGCGGCGGCGGCGTCGCCGCTGTCCGGCATGCGTTTGTGTGCTACGTGACTATGATTCTGCAGCATGGATTTGTGTTTCAGAACCTGCCTGTCCAGCCTGTCCATCAGCGTGTCGATCGCTGCGTACAGGTCTTGCGCGGCGCTCTCCACGTGGAGAGTCTTGCCCGACACCTGAAGGTTGATCTCGGCTTTCTGCCTTTTTTCTTTTTCGGTGAGGTTATCGATTGCGAGGAACACGTGGGTGTCGATCACGTGATCGAAATGGCGGGTGATGCGTTCGAGCTTATTCTGAACGTATTCGCGGATGGCGGGGGTGACTTCGAGGTGGTGACCACTGATGGTGAGGTTCATACGCACTCCTTGGGAAGGTGCCCTGCCCGTGCCACAAGGTAGAGGTGGGCAGGTGCTTTACAGGGATTTGCGGAGGCTGACGGGCGGAATCTTGAGCGCTTCACGGTACTTGGCAACCGTCCTGCGCGCAATGACCATACCTTGTTCCCCGAGCATCTCCGCGATCTTGCTGTCGGAAAGAGGATTCCTAGGGTCTTCTGCTCCTGTCAATTGCGCGATGAGCGCGCGGATCGCCGTCGAGGAAGCTTCTCCCCCCGCTTCGGTGGCGACATGGCTTCCGAAGAAATACTTCAGCTCAAACATGCCGTGCGGGGTCAGCATGTATTTCTGCGTGGTTACACGGGAGATCGTGCTCTCGTGTAGGCCTAGTGTATCAGCTATCTCACGCAGCACAAGGGGGCGCATGGCAACCGCGCCATGGCTGAAAAAGTTGCGCTGGCGCTCTACAATTGCCTCGGCAACACGCAGGATCGTGTCGAAGCGCTGGCGCATATTCTTGATCAGCCACTTGGCTTCCTGCAGCTGCGCGCCCATCTGGCTTTCGCTCTTGCCCTGCTTGAGCAGGTTGGCGTACAGGCTGTTCACGCGCAGCTTCGGCATCACGTCCGGGTTCAGGGTGACCGCCCAGCCGTTCTTGGCGCGCCGCACGATCACGTCCGGAACCACGTAGTCAGACACGTTCGACGCATAGGGCGCGCCGGGATGCGGATTGCACTGGCGGACCACGGCCTGCACTTCGCGCAGGTCTTCGTCGTCGCAGTCGAGCGCCTTTTTCAGCTTGGTGTATTCGCGCTGCGCGAACCAGGACAGGTAACCTTCGACGATGGTCAACGCCAGGCGCCGCGTCACCATCGGCACGCCCGGCATGCGCCGGATCTGCAGCGCCAGGCATTCGGCCGCACTGCGCGCGCCGACGCCGATCGGGTCGAGGCTTTGCACGAAGGCGAGCGCGCAGCGCAGCTCGTCCATCTCGACCTCGAGTTCTTCGGGCAGGCGCGCGTGGATGTCGTCAAGCGGCTCTTCCAGGTAGCCGTTGTCGTCGAGCGCGTCGATTACCAGTTCGGCCAGCGCACGGTCGCGCGCGGCCAGGCCGCTGGTGCGGATCTGTTCCGCCAGGTGCTCGCGCAGGGTGACGCCGTCGGCTTCCAGCTGCGGGCGCCCGTCCTCGTCGTCGCCGCTGCGGGCGCCACCGCCCTCGCCGCCCCAGTCGGTGTCGGCTTCGCCATGTTCGCCGCGCTCGCCGTCGTCGTGTGCTTCGGCCTCCGGTTTCGCGCCGCCTTCTTCCTGCCCCGGCTGCGGCGCTGGCGCCTCGCCGTTGGCCGGCGCGCTGTTGATGGCGCCGTCGGCCAGCAGCCGCACCGAGCGGTCGAGCGGATCGTCGAGGCGCTCGAGCAGCGGGTTGTCGTGCAAAATCTGCTCGATCTCCTGGTGCAGTTCGAGCGTGGACAACTGCAGCAGCCGGATCGATTGCTGTAGTTGCGGCGTGAGCGCCAGGTGCTGCGAAGTACGGAGCTGCAGGGACTGTTTCATTACATCCTGAAGTGTTCGCCGAGGTAGACGCGCCGCACGGATTCGTCGGCAATGATGTCGTCGGGGCGCCCGGAAGCCAGCACGGCGCCCTGGTTGATGATGTAGGCGCGGTCGCAGATGCCGAGCGTCTCGCGCACGTTGTGGTCGGTGATCAGGACACCGATGTTGCGCTCCTTCAGGAAGCGCACGATGCGCTGGATCTCGATCACCGCGATCGGGTCCACGCCGGCGAACGGTTCGTCGAGCAGCACGAAGCGCGGGTTGGTGGCCAGCGCGCGCGCGATCTCCACGCGCCGCCGTTCGCCACCCGACAGCGACAACGCCGGGTTCTCGCGCAGCTTCTCGATCTGCAGCTCGGCCAGCAGGGTGTCGAGGCGCTCGTTGATCTCGCTCTTGGCCAGCGCCTTGCCGTTGGCGTCGCGCTGCAGTTCCAGCACGGCGCGGATGTTCTCTTCCACCGTCAGCTTGCGAAACACCGAGGCTTCCTGCGGCAGGTAGGACAGGCCCAGCACCGCGCGGCGGTGGATCGGCAGGCTGGTGATGTCGGTGCCGTTGATGTCGATCGAGCCGGCGTCCGACGGCACCAGGCCGACGATCATGTAGAAGCTGGTGGTCTTGCCGGCGCCGTTGGGGCCAAGCAGGCCGACCACTTCGCCGCAGTCGACCTGCAACGAGAAGTCGCGCACCACCAGGCGCTTGCCGTAGCTTTTCTGCAGGCCCTTGACCACCAGGGTGCTGCAGCCTTGCGCTTGTACGTTCTCCAGCACCGCCGTCATTGCTTGCCGCCTTCCGCAGGGGTGGTGCGGCGCGGCGCGATGATCAGGGTGCCGCGGCCGCCGCCGACCTGGGTCTTGCCGCTGGCGTCGTTGCGCACCTGCGCCACTTCGCGCCGGTTGTCGTAGGAGATGAAGGGGCCCTTGATCTCGTTGGTCAGGCGCCCGCCTTCCAGCTCGCGCACTTCGGCCGCGCTGAACAGCTTCACCAGTTCGGCGCGCTCGTCGTATTCGATGCGCTGGGCCTGGCCCTCGACCCACAGGTCGGGACCGCCGTCGCGCTTCTGGCGGAAGGTAGCCAGCTTGCCGTTGTTGGCGGTGAGGGTCACGCTCATGTAGCCCTCCGGGGTTTCCTTCACCAGCGCGCGGTCCGATTTCAGGATCAGGGTGCCGCGCGTGAGCACGACGTTGCCGGTCAGGATGCGGGTCTGGGTGACTTCATCGACGTCGAGCGTGTCGAAGTTGATGACGGCCTGCTTGAGCGAATCGGCGCGTTCGGCATAAGCGCCGGCGGCAGCCAGGGTAAGGAAAGCGGCAGCGAGTATTTTTTTCATGGTTGCTGGTCCTGTTGATACGCGTGGCGCGCGATTAGCGCGCACGCGGCGGATAGACGATCTGGCCGCGGCCGCCCAGGTGCAGTTTCTGGGTCGCGTTGTTGGCGACCATGCCGGTGCCGGTCATGGTCGCGGCGCCCAGCTGCATCTGGATCGGCAGCTCGGTCTTCATGATTTCTTCGTCGGGCAGCACGGTCAGCGCCTGGGTTTGCACGCGCAGCGCTTCGCTGGCCGGCGTGGCCGGGCGCTGGATGTCGACGTTGCCGAGCAGGTCGACGCGGTGCTCTTCATGGAAGATGCGGCCACGTTCGGCCACCACATTGGTGCGCGGCCGGCCCGGCGTCATGCCCTGCACCACCGGCTGCTCGACCTCGGACACGTCGCCCACCGGACGGTGCGTCAGGCGCTTGCCGGAAACCACGTAGCTCGGCTTGCCTTCCGGCGTCATGCGCACGAAGGAGAAGTTCTCGACGATGTAATCCGGCTCGCTGGACGGGCCGCCCAGGCGTGGATCGGCATCGTCGTCCTGCATCACCTGCAGCAGCCAGAAGCTGCCGAAGGCGCAGAACGTGCCGATCACCATCACTGCCAGCAGCTTCCAGCGGTGCGCGGTGCGTTTGTAGTTCGATGGGGCCATGCGTGCTCCCGCGGCGTCAGGCGAAGTACGGCGCCAGCGCCTGTTCGTAGGTGCCCTGCGCGCGCATGATCATGTCGCACACCTCGCGCACCGCCCCCTTGCCGCCCGCGGTGCGGGTGACGTAGTGGGCACGGTGCTGCACCTCCGGATGGCCGGAGGGCACGGTGATCGCCAGGCCGACGCGGGTGAACAGCGGCAGGTCGATCACGTCGTCGCCGATGTAGCCGCATTCTTCCGGCAGCACGCCGGTAGCGGCAAGCAGTTCGGCGAAGCCGATGCGCTTGTCGTGGATGCCCTGGTAGACGTGCGAGATACCGAGATCCGCCGCGCGCTTGATCACGATCGGCGACTTGCGCGCGCTGATGATCGCGGTCTGCACGCCGGTCTTGTTCAAGAGCTGGATGCCGAGGCCGTCCAGCACATTGAAGGTCTTGGTGACTTCGCCGTCCGGACCATAGGTCAGGCTGCCGTCGGTGAGGATGCCGTCGACGTCGA
>Ga0265798_10001623_pt1 | contig 34642 bp, 28 predicted proteins | sample P3T30metagenome_FD_192430 | JGI IMG/M metagenome (GOLD analysis project Ga0265798, IMG submission 192430) | Plant litter microbial communities from East Loma Ridge, Irvine, California - P3 T30 | ecosystem: Environmental > Terrestrial > Plant litter > Unclassified | place: USA: California... | reverse complement strand
GGCGGCGGTGGCGGCATCCGGCTTGGGCGGCACTTTCGCTTCCTCGGCCGGCCTGGCGGGCGCCTTGGCCGCGGGGCTCTTTGCCGGGTCGGCGTGCTGGAAGAACGCGGCGGCGTAGGGATTGTCGCGGCCTTGCTGCATCGCCTCGGCCATCGTCTGGCCCATCGTCTTCAATGTGGCGATGGTATTGCGCTGGACTTCCAGCGCCTGGATGCTACTGCGCAGCATCGCCGCATTCAGGTTCAGCCATGATTCCACGGCCTTCAGGTCGTTGATTTTCTTGTCCAGGTCATCGACCGACAACGTGGGGGTGGCAAGGCTCGGCAACGACATGCCGGGCACGCCCATGCTGCCCCACAGGTTTTTCACGAAATCCAGCGTGTCCGTCATCGCGGCGGCGCCGGGGATATTTGGCATTTGCGGTGTGCTCATCTTCGTCTCCAAGGAAGCGCTGACGCCCTGCAGGTCGGCGAGGGGCGGCGCCTAGCGTAGCAGATTGTCACGACCCGTGGAGTAAAACTTGGTACTGGTAAAACGCAAGCCGTCCGCGGAGACGCTACACTAGCGCAATGACGTCCGCTTCCTTTCTAGTCCGGCATCGCCGCGTACTGCTGCTCGGTGCAGTGACCGTGCTGCTGCACTACGCGACGATCGGCTGGCTGGCCGCGCGCATCGGCATGCCGGCGCATGAGACGCCCGTCGCGCCGACCGTCAGTGCGCAACTGCGTCTGGCTCTGCCGCCACGGACGGAAACGGTGCAGCGCCAGGAGCCGGCACCCGCGCCGCCCGTGCCGCAACGCCGGCCGCATGCGGCGCCACCGCAACCCGCGTCCGACACGGCCGAAGGACCGGAAGAGGGCACAACGACGGCGGCCGATGATGGCGACGCCAGCCAAGGCGGCGCCGCCGAAGCGGCGCCCGCGCTACAATCTCCAGCCCCGCCGCCGGTCGCGCCGCCCCAACCGGCAGTGCAACCGACAGCGCCCCCGGCACCGGAGCCCGCACCCGCCGCGGACAATGCGCCGGCGGGACGGCGCTTCCGGGTCAACCTGCCACCGCCGGCCGCGTTTGAACTGGAGGTGAAGCGCACCGACGCGGACGGGCGCAAGTGGACCGGCGTGGCGGACATGCGCTGGCAGACGGACGGCAGCACGTACAAGGTAGGCCTGAACGTGGGCATCAGCATGCTGATCGCCCGGGTCGACCTGCTGGCGCTGACCAGCGAAGGCACGATCGACGATGCCGGCATCGCGCCGGTCACGATGACGGAAAAGCGGCGCTCGCGCTCGATGACGGCCACGCACTTCCACCAGGACGAACGGCGCATCACCTTCTCCGCCAGCAGCGCCAGCGAACCGCTGCTGGCCGGGGCGCAGGACAAGGCCACGGTGCCGTTCCAGCTGGCGGCGATCGGCCGCGGCGACGTCAACCAGTTCGCCGGCGACATCGACATCCAGGTGGGCGAGGACCGCGGCGCGACGATCTACCGGTTCCAGCTGGTGGGAGAGGAAGAGCTGGAGACGAAGATGGGCCGCCTTGTCACATGGCGGCTGGCGCGCCCGCCCAGGCCCGGCAGCTACAACGCCCGGCTCGACATCTGGCTGGCGCCCAGCCTGGGCTGGTATCCGGTCCAGATCAGGAACACGGAAGGCAGCGGTGCGGTCACCACGCAGACGGTCACCCGGATCCTGCGGCCCGCACAGTAACGAGACAAGGACAGACAATGCGCAGTACGACAGCACTCATCTTGTTGGCCGGTCTGGCCGGCATGGTCCACGCGGCGGACGATCACCCGAGCGTGAAGCGGCCCTTCAACCTGCCGCCGCCGGCGGAGCTGGTGTATTCGGTCAAGGCCAACAGCCACGGCATCCCGCTGGCCGGCAACGGCACGATCACATGGCGCCACGGCGACGGCAAGTACACGCTGCTGACGGAGGCCCGCTCCGGCATCTTCGGCAAGGTGCTGGACTACCGCAGCGAAGGCAGCATCGACGCTTTCGGGCTGGCGCCGGATACGTATTACGAGAAGCGCATGCGCAAGGGCGCCGGCACGACGACGTTCAGGCGCGATGCGAAAACCATCGACTTCGCCGATAACGACAAGTCGGTGCCGCTGAAAGGCGGCGAACAGGATCGCAGCAGCGCGCCGTGGCAACTGGCCGCCATCGCCCGCGGCGCGCCGGACAAGTTCACGCCGGGCTCGGAGTGGGCCATGTATGTGGCGGGCCGGCGCAGCGCCGATACGTGGACCTTCAAGGTGGTCGGCACGGAAACCGTGCAGACGGGCCAGGGCGACGTCAAGGCCGTCCATTTCGCCCGGCTGGCGCCGAAGGCGAAACAGGGCCAGCAGGTCGACCTGTGGCTGGCGCCGGGGCTGGAGTGGTATCCCGTGCGGCTCGTGTTTACGGAGGACGATGGGGATTCGTTCGAGCAGTTATTGGACAAAGTGAATAAAAAATAGGCAGCAACAGGTGTCTGTCACATCCGGGTACGGCTGAGGAACTGGTATACTGACGCCCCCGCTCGGGACAGCAAGGCGATGTCAAACTTGCACCGGGCCGGCCAGACACCCGGAGCACAATGAGCAATATTGCAAGCAGCGCAGCCATGGCTGCGGACAACCACCCCGCGGAACCGCCAGAACTGGAGCAGCAGCACGAGCAGAACGCCGCCCTGCAGGCGCACTTCCAGCCCCACGTTTCGGTCGACGAAATCGAGCAGGTCTTCCACCTGAAGCGCGCGCAGCCGCTGCTGCAGGTGTTTACCGCCCTGTTCCACGGCGGCTTCGAGAGCGTTCTCGTACGCCTGCTGGTGCTGCGCGAGTTGGCCAACGACACCGCGTCGTCCGCGTTTTCGCGGGCCGACATCAATACCCGCCTCGCTTACCTGCTGCCGGAAAGCCTGGAGACGGTGCTGATGCGCCTGCGCACCAACCAGCTGCTGGCGTGGGACGCGCAGCAGGGCGTCTACCGCGTCACGCCGATGGCGCGTAACGTGCTGGCCGCGCTCGATGGCCTGCTGGGCACGGGGCGCCAGGACGACGATGCGGAGATGGGCTTCCTGCTGTCCCAGGTCGCGGGCGCGCAGGCGATCGGCGGCGTCACGACCGAGCAGCTGCAGCATCTGCTGGGTCGCCTGGTGGACCTGACGGAGGAGTTCCGCGACGCGATCGCTTCCGGTTCCGAATTCCGCCTGCGCGAGTCGCAGGCCAAATGGCACACGGCGTGCGACTGGGTCGAGAAGGGCTCGGAGATCCTGCGCGCCATCACGACGGACGAAAACGCCGACCACGCGACGCACCGCGCCGCCCAGGCCATCGGCCGGGCGCAAAGCGCGCTGCTGAACATGCAGGGCATGTTCTCGCGCGCGCTGAACCAGATCGAGCGCCAGCGCGTGCACCTGGGCCAGTCCGGCCTGTCCACGACCGACATCAAGCGCTGGCTGCTGGCGCACGAAGACCTGGCGTCGCTGGCCGAAGACGCCATCGACCAGCCGGTAAAACCGCTGTTCATCACGCCGGCCGAGATGATCGACGTGGCGGAAACGGAGCTGCTGACGGAGCGCGCCGTCTCCGCCGTGGGCGGCCTGCCCTCGGGCACCGACGCGCCGACAACGATCAACGACACGCCGCTGATGGCCAAGGAGCTGGACGACTGGCTGGCGCGCCTGTCGGACTTCGCCACCTTGAACAACTTCCCCAGCATCGCCGCCGAATCGCCGAAAGAGATTCCGGCACACGAATCGCTGCTGCCGGCCAGCTTTGCCGTGGCGTCGTACCGCGCCTCGCTGCTGCCGCTGCTGGGCGACGCGTCCGAAGCGAGCCTGCAGGGCGCAACGGCCGAACTGGCACGCCTGCCGATCACCTTCACACCGAGCGACACCATGGTGCAGCTGCCCGACCTCGAAGTGGCTGCAATGACCCTGGCATCCCTCTCACTAGACCTGGAAAGCGGCAAGGCCGATGAATGACGATTCCCAAATCCTGATCGCGCGCCTCTTGACGCATCAGACCCTGCGCCGCGACGACAAGCTGGTCAAGCGCGCGCTGTCGGACGAGCAGTTCCGCATCGAGGTGGACGCGCGCCTGCTGGCCACCGGCCTGAAACTGCTGGACAACGTGTATGCCGATCACGTCACGCTGGCGCTGCACCGCACGATCGAACCGAAGATCTTCGGTGCACGCGACACGTGGCAGAACAATAACTTCGGCCTGGCCCGCGACGGCGTCGCGCTGCTGGTCGTGCTGTGGGCGCTGATCATCCTGCCCAAGCGCGAACGCCAGGAGACGCACCAGCATGCGGACGACGACCAGAACGACATGTTCGGCACCGAAAAACCCGTGCCGCGCGCGGAAGACACGTCGATCGGCATTCCGTACAAGGCGCTGCTGGCCGACTTCGGCGACAAGCTGGGCAAGAAGACGCGCATGGACATGAACCTGGGCATCCTGTCGAAGCTGGGCTTCATCGAGCGCCGCGTGGACATCATCACGGAGGGCCCGCTGCTGGATCTGCTGATGGACACCGACCTGCTGAAGGAACGCATCATCAACGGCGCGCTGGCCGACGTGTTCAAGCGCGCACCGGCGCAGGTGGTGCACATTCCGCGCGCGGCGCTGGCCGAAGCGGCCGCCGCCAACGACGCCGAGCGGGCCGGCAAGGCCTCGCGCAATGCCACGACAATGGCGCGCGAAGTGGAAGCGGCCGTGCTGGACGCCGCCGCCGCCCGCGCGGCCGCCGAAGGCATTGTTGACGATAACGCCGAAACCCCAGAACCACCGAACGAAGGCTGACCCATGTTCCATATCAAATCGCTAGAACTGGTCCATTGGGATTACTGGCAGCGCATCAAGAACATCCCGCTCGATGCGAAGATCATCACCATCGCGGGCCAGAACGGCTCCGGCAAGACGACCTTGCTGGATGCGCTGCGCACGCTGTTCGGCCTCGATTGCTCGATGGGCCGTACCTATAAACACTATGCGCGCCACTCGGGCCAGCAAAGCGCCTGGCTGCGCGCCGTCGTCGACAACAAGCCGTCCGGCCGCCAGCTGTCGAACCGGCCGTTCCGCGCCAGCGGCTTCTTCGCCGAAGACGAGGTGACGCTGTTCTGCCAGATCCAGAAGAACGGCGGCGACTGGAAGCGCCAGTACCTGATGCGTCCGGGGAACGTCGAGATCGAAGAGGTCACGGAAGCGAACGACTGGCTCGGCGTCGAGAACTACAGGAAGCGATTGGCAAGTGCGGGCCTGTCGCCGGCGATGGCGAAAGTGCTGGCGCTGGAGCAGGGCGAAACGGACAAGCTGTGCGAGTACGCGCCGCGCCAGTTGCTGGACCTGGTGTTCCAGGTATTCGGCGACAAGGAAGTGCTGGACGCGTACGACGAGGCGAAGCGCCACCAGCGCGACACGGAAGAAGAACTGAAACGCTTCGAAGCGGAGCTGGACGGCTCGCGCGCCAACCTGGAAGCGCTGCGCCTGCGCGTGGCCAACTACCATCAATGGGAAACGCTGCACAAGGAACGCCGCAACCTGCAGGAGGAAGTGCTGCCGTCTCTGGAGTACCACGAGGCGCGCGAGAAGGCGAACAACGTCGGGCGCCAGCTGCGCGAAGCGAAAAAGCCGCTGTCGCAGGTCGACCAGGTGATCACGGACCGGCGCAAGGAGGTCGAGCGCCAGGCCAAGCTGCTGCAGGATGCGCAGCAGCAGGAGACGGTCCTGGAGCAGGAATCGACGGCGCTGCAAAGCCGCCTGGCCCTGCTGAACGCGAAACTCAAGCCGCTGGACAGCCTGATCGAACAGAAGTCGCGCCTGCAGAAGCTGGCCAGCGAGGCCGGTGCCGACGTGGCGGACGTGGCGGCACAGCTGGAAGAGAAGGAAGCGGAGCTGGGCAAGCTGCGCGCGTCGCGCGACGCTGTGTCGTCGCGCATCGCCACCGACAAGGCGACGATTGCCGCGCTGCAGGGCAAGACGGCGATGCCGGAGCCGGACAACGTGCGCGCCATGCGCCGCGCGCTGCGCGATGCGAACATTCCGCATGCGATGCTGTCCGATATCGTCGAAGTGACGGATCCGAAATGGCAGGGCGCCGTCGAAGGTGTGCTGGGCGGTTATGCGTCCGTCGTGCTGCTGGAGAACGCGTCCGACGCGTCGGCCGCGTACCGGCTGGCGGAGAAGGAACGCTATCGCCACTTCATCGTGCCCGAATGCGTCAAGGCGCATGAGCCGAAGAACCAGAGCCTGTTGTCGGTGGTGCGCTTCACGGCGCGCGCGCCGGAATGGCTGATCGACCAGCTCTCGCGCATCACGCGCGTGGACTCGGTGGAAGAGGGCGCGCGCCTCGGCAATATCGAGGAATGGATCACGCCGGACGCGTACCACAAGGAACGCCGCGGCGGCCGTTCGCTGTTCGTCGAAGTCTCGCGTTACCGCTTCGGTTCCGCCGGCCGTACCCAGCGCCAGGAAGCCATTGCGCGCAACCTGCCGGCGCTGGAAGCGGAAGAAGACAAGTTCACGCTGCAGATCAGCAAACTGGCTTCCGAGACCAGCGCGCTGAAGGCTCGCGTCGCCGGTGTCGATGCGGTCAAAGAGCTGTCGGCCCGCGCCGACGAATTCGACGAAGCCGCGCGCACCGCCGTGCCGCTGCGTTCCGAGCGCCTGGAAGTGGGCACGCGCCTGGGCGAGCTGCAAGGCCTGATGAAGAACGCGACGGTGGCGCGCACGCGCGCCGATTCGTCGTGGCAGTCGGCGCGTATGGCGTTGTCCGAAGCGGAAGCGGGCATGCGCCTGAACTACAAGCGCCAGCTGGAACAGCGCAGCGACCACGCCCGTGCATTGCTGGCGCTGCGGCGTCAGTGGCGCCACCTGCCGGGGGCATGGCGCCGCCCCGCGCGGCGCCTGGCGCTGGTCGAACAGCACCAGAACGCGCACCAGGTCGACCTGCGTATCGCCAGCCTGCAGGCGAGCCTGGCGCGCGACAACTGGGAGCTCGACGCCACCGTCATCGACCAGTACGAGCGCCTGAACGAGCAGCTGTCGTCGCGCAAATCGGAAACGGAAGAACGCCGCTACCAGAACAACCGCGCTATCGAGGCCACGGCCAACGCGCGCGGCGCGTACATCGAGCGGCTGCGTTACACGATCAAGCAGTACGCCAGGAACATCAAGGAACTGGGCGAGCTGGCGAACATCGAGGTGCATGCCGACCCGGTGAAACTGGAGAACGACGACCTGCTGCTGTCGCAAGCGGGCCTGCACGTACGCTTCAAATTCGACGGCAAGGGCGTCATCGGCATGAACGACGGCGAAGCCTCGGGCGGCCAGCAGGTCATGAAGTCGCTGGTGCTGCTGATCGGCCTCTTGAAGTCCGAAGACGGCTCCGGCGGCTTCGTGTTCATCGACGAACCGTTCGCCCACCTGGACATCCGCAACATCCAGCTGGTCGGCGAGTTCCTGAAAAATACGGACGCGCAGTACCTGATGACGACACCGCTGACGCACAACACCGACGTCTACGATCCTTCCGAACTGACACTCATCACGAGCAAGAAAAAGAAGGACACGCAGTGGGCGCAGCCGATCTTCGTGCTGCAGCGCAGGAAGCCCGAGCAGGCTGCCGCGTAACACTGAAAGCCGCGCACTGCGCGGCTTTTTTCATTGCGCCTGGGCGGGCTGTCCCGTGGGTCAGGGCCGTGCCGTCAGCGCTTCATTTCCCGAGTTGGCGCCGGACCGCGGCGACTGGCGTCCCGGCCGCTTTCACCGCCGCGCGCAGCTCAGCTTCGCTGACGCCCAGTTCCTGGCACCAGTAGTTGACCTCCCACGGTTCTTCGACGTTGATCCGGCTGCGCTCTTGCGGAGCCGGCAGCGTGCTCGGCTGAACGCGTGCGGCAGCCGAGCCGGTGACGGATACGGCGCCCGCACGCAATCCCATCGGCCGCAGCAGCTTCTCGACGGTTACCAGCGTCGGGCTCGTTACGTCCCGCTCGATATCGGCCAAGGCGCGTGCGGAGACGCCACATAATTTCGCATACTCGGCGATGGTCAGCCGCAGCGCGGTGCGGATTTTCCGCACCACGACCGGGATCGGTGTCGCGGGCTCGGCTGCCAGCTCTTCCGTCAGGGCACGCCGGGCTGCCAGCGTTTCGGCGGGGGCCAGGGGTTTGTAACGGCGGTCCATTACAGCGCCTCCAGTTGCCGGCAAGCGTTCTGCCATGGCTGTATCAACGGTGCCAGATAGCGTTCCTCGATACCCAACGCCCGCGCCTCGTCGAACAGCTTTGCTAGTGGCGCAGCCATCGTCTGCACGCCTGCGCGTACCAACCTGCTGTCCAGATGTGCGGCCTCGCTGGCTTGGTCGATCGCACTCATCCAGTTCGGCGCGCCGCCGTCATCCTTCAGCCACCGCATGCGGCGGGCGATGCCGTCGGGGTGGAGCCACATCGGTGCGAAATCGTGCCCGCCCGTCAGGTCGAGCACTGCCGCGTCCCGCCAAGCGTGATCGAGGTGAACTTGAAGGTGACAGGTCAAGGAAGCCATTTATGCAGGATAGTATCACTTAAATGCGGCGTCGCGCCGTAAAAAGGCTACTTTAGTGCCTATATATATGGGGTAGGGCCTGACTGGGTCCAAAGCGCGTTGCACTACATTGACAAACGGCGTAGTTGGTCTATTATTTCTGTAATTACAGAAATTGAAGAAATAACGATGACCCTGAGCCCGACCGAACAGAAATATATCCTCCACTGGGGGGAGATGGGCACCCGCTGGGGTGTCAACCGCACCGTGGCGCAGATCCATGCGTTGCTGTTCCTGGCGAATGCGCCGCTGAACGCCGAGCAGATCGCCGAGACGCTGGCCGTGGCGCGCTCCAATGTCAGCAACAGCCTGAAGGAGTTGCAGAGCTGGGGCCTGGTGAAGGTAACGCACGTGCTGGGCGACCGGCGCGATCATTTCGTGGCGCTGCAGGACGTGTGGGAGATCTTCCGCACCATCGTCGAAGAGCGCAAGCGGCGCGAGATCGACCCCACGCTGACGGTGCTGCGCCAGTGCGCCATCGAAGCGGAAGGCGATCGCGGCATGGAGGAGGCGACGCGCCAGCGCATGGCGCAGGTACTGGAGTTCCTCGAGATGCTGACCGACAGCTACGACGACTACAAGCATCTGCCGCCGGCCACGCTGAAGCGTTTCCTGACGATGGGCGGCAAGGTCGCCAAACTGCTGTAACAAGGGGAAACCATGACCGAACTGACGATCTATTTCGACGGCGCCTGCGCCTTCTGCACGGCGGAAGTACGGGCCTTGCGCGGTCGCGACCGGCGCGGCGCGCTGGCGTTTATCGACATCGCGGCGCCCGGCTTCGATGCATTCCCGCCCGGCACCGACATGGCCGCGCTGCAGGCGCAGCTCCACTCGGTCACGCGGGACGGCAGACTGCTGAAAGGGCTGGACAGCATGCAGGCGGCGTATTCGCTGGTCGGTCTGGGGTGGGTGGTGCTGCCGCTGCGCATGCGTGCACTGCGCCCGCCGCTGGCGTGGGCGTACGGCCAGTTTGCCCGGCATCGCTACCGCGTTTCGCGGTTCCTTGGCTTGTCAGCGGCGGCGCCGCAATGCGATGACAATGTCTGTCGCCCCAGCCCCTACCTGAAGGAGGCGCCGGATGAGCGTCGCCGATGACCCGAGTTTCGGCGCGCCGGGCCAGACGGTGCTGGTGACCGGCGCCACGGGCTTCGTCGGCCGCCGGCTCGTGGCCGCGCTGCTGGCCGACCGCCAGCACGTCATTGCCCTGACGCGCGATCCGGTGCGCGCGGCACGTGTGCTGGGCGCGAACGTGCGGTGCGTTGCCGACCTGACCGAGCTGACCGCAACGACCCGCGTGGACATCGTCGTCAACCTCGCTGGCGCCCGCATCCTCGGCCACCGCTGGACGCCGGCGCGCAAGGCCGTGCTGCGCGCCAGCCGCGTCGCGTTGACGCGGCGCGTGGTGGACTGGGTCGCGGCGGTGGAGAACAAACCCCGGCTGCTGTTGTCGGCATCGGCCATCGGTTACTACGGCGTGCAGCGGCAGGATGAGGCCACGGCGCTGACGGAAGAGAGTCCGCCGCAACCGGTCTTCATGTCGGCGTTGTGCCAGGAGTGGGAAGCGGAAGCTGCGCGCGCGGCGGAATACGGCGTGCAGGTGGCGTGCACCCGATTCGGGCTCGTGCTGGGCCGCGGCGGCGCGCTGCCGGCGATGCTGATGCCGGTGAAGCTGGGCATCGGAGGGCGGATGGGCAGCGGGCGCCAGCGCCTGTCGTGGATCCACGTCACGGACCTGCTGCGCGCGCTGGGCTGGCTGGCACGCCGCGGCGCCACGGAACCGGTCGCGGGAGCCTGGAACTTCACGGCGCCCGAGGGCACGACGCAGGCGCAGTTCGTGCACACGGCGGCCACGCTGCTGCACCGTCCCGCGTTGCTGCCCACGCCCGCGTGGCCGGTGCGCCTGTTGTTGGGAGAGCAGGCCGACCTGCTGCTGGAAGGCCAGAACGTCGTGCCGCAACGGCTGCAACGTGCCGGCTTCGTTTTTCGCTATCCGACCGTGGACAGCGCGTTGCGCGCATTGCGTTAGGCCGCCGGCCGGGCCGCCACGGTGAGAACACGCAGCGCGTCATTGGCCCTTTCCAGCGCCGCGACGGCGGCCTTCTGCTGTGCGTCCGCCGCACGGGGCGTCGCATCGCGGCAAGCAACGCAGCGTTCCAGCCCCGCCGCCATGCCCTGTTTCGCATCGGGCGCCACGGCGAAGCCGGCGCCAGCCAGCGTTTGTGCCGTCACCGTGAAGAGGTGATCCGCCATAGCGGGCAGCGCCAGCGCGCCGGCACTGGAAGTAAAGCCGCTGCGCCGCGCCAGCGCCAGCATGTAGTCCGTGCCGGATGCAAGCTGCACGTTGCCGCCCGGGACCAGCAGCAGCAGCGGCGCGTAGGGTGCCAGCTCGGGCAATACGTGGTTCGGGAAGACGTGTGCCTGTCCCGCGCGCCCGGCCAGCAGTGCGAACTGGCGATGGTCGTGGATTGGCGTCAGGCCTGCCTGTGCGAAGGGCGTCAGCGCTACCGGTGGCAAGCCGGGATCGGTGCTGTCATGGGCCGCATCGATGCACAGGGTGCCGAACAATAAAACATGGCGCAATGCCCGTCCATGCACGGCGCCCCACACGACACGCGCGCCGCCGCCATGTTGCATGAAGCGCGCCAGCGTGGCCAGGCCTTGCGCCTGCGCAGGTTGCAGGCCCACGAAGTCGAGCTGGCGCAGCGCCTGCTGCACACCCACGGAGATTTCAAAGCAACGGCCGGCGGGATAAGGACGCCCCAGATGGGCCGGATAGCGCTGCGCCAGCTCTGCATCGACGCCGGCGCGCAAATGCGTGAACAGCGCGCGCAGCGACGCCAGTTCGGGCAGCAGGTAGCGTTCCGTCAGCATCCGCTGGCGGGCGGGATCGGCAACGCGCGGCTCGTGCGGCAGCAGGGACACCGTGGTCATTCCACCTCCGGCAGCGTCGGTTGGGCACGGCGCCAGCGCAGCATGCCGATCGAGAATGCGGCCAGGTACGCGATCAGCAGGCCGAACGGCACCAGCGACAGCGGGTGGTGCAGCACCATCTCCTGGCTGAGCGGCTGCGGCACTTCGGACTGGCGGTTGATATAGATCTCCACGCCGATGTGCAGCACGCGCGCGGCGAACAGCAGGCACAGGACGATGCCGAAGCGGTCATACGGCTTGAAGAAGAAACGCCGGCCGAGGTTTTCCATGCGCGTCTTCTTCAGCGCGAACACGCCCAGCCAGGCGCCGCCCAGCGCGCCGGCGCCCAGGCAGGCCAGCGCGAAGGTATCGGGCAGCAGCGAGGCCGCCGCGGCAAGCAGCAGCAGCGGGAACAGCGTCGCGCCCAGCGTGTGCCGCCACAGCAGCGACTCCTGCCGCACGAAGATGCGTTTGACGCGGGAATAGATGCGCCAGATCAGCAGGGGAATCAGGATCAGCAGCGCGAGGGTGGTCGTCAGCATGGAAGGGTCGGTCTGCGGTAAAAAGTGTAAGGGGGTGAAATTGTAACGCTGCGGCGCAAAAACGGGGTCCGTGATAACTTGTGGCCTCAACGAAGACGGAGGAACCATGGAACCATTCACGATCGGACGCCGCGGCGACTGGATCAGCGAGCCCGCCATCGAAGCGCATCGGGCGCCGGACCTGCCGGTACCGGTGGACGAACCGATGCCGGACCCGCAACCGGGCCATCCGCATACGCCCAATCCGCTGGAGCAGGACGATCCGGTGCCGGATCATAAGCCGGAGGTGGGCTGAGTTCAACGTCGGGGACAGGCACCTTTCTCCGGGCCGGGAGGCCCTGCGAAAGGTGCCTGTCCCCACTCTGTTTTAATCGAACGCCCAGGAATACAGCACGTCCAGCGCGTTGTTGGTCCCCGTCTGGAACTGCAGCGTGATGCGCTGGTTCAGCTTGTAGCGCAGCTTGACCAGCGACGTGGCCGTGCCGGCACCCTGCTCGAAGCTCAGGTAAGCGCGCGACGACAGCTTCTTGCCGACGGTGACGACGGTATTTTCCAGCCCCTTCGCATTGCCGCTGCTGCCCGTGGCCTGGCCCACGCCCAGCTCGTCCAGCCCCACCTTGTTGGCCAGGCTGCCGCCGCCTTTGCCACCGAACAGCGCGCCCGCCGCGGTGCTGAGTAATCCCATCTCGTTGCCTGCCATGTCCTGCGTGCCGTGGCCCAGCACGAGCCACGACAGCTTCTCGCTGTCCGGCACACTCGGCGTCGATACCAGCCGGGCCTGCGGTGCCAGCGCCGTGCCGCGCACTTCGACACCCGCTTCCACGTTCGTCTCCGACGTCTCCGTGCCTTCCGGGCGCTTGCGCACGGCCAGGATGTTCAGGCCGGGATTATCGTACGCCCCCGTGAAGTTGATGACGCCGCGCTCGATCGCCAGCTTCTGGCCATACGCGGCATAGGTGCCGCTGGCCACGCGGATGCTGCCGTTGATGCGCGGCGGCCGGCGGTCCGCCACGCGCACATGCACGGCGCCAGCGAGATACGCATCCAGTCCCTTGCCGCGCAGGCGGAAATCGTCGCCCAGGTCCGCTTCCAGGTCCACGTTCAGCGGCATCGATTCGGCCGCTTCCTTGATCGTGGGCTTGGTGCGGCCGAGGATGACGACGTCGTCGCTGATCGTCGGCGTGCTTTCCGACGGCAGTTCGATATCGCCCCGGTCGGCGCGGAACTTGCCGTTCAACTGGAAGCGTTTGGCGTCGCGCACCAGCGTGCTCTCGCCGGACAGCACCAGCGTGCGGTCCGGGCGCGACAGGGCTTCCAGCTTGTCGGCGGTGAGCTTCAGTTGCATTGTCGCCTCGCCATTGGCCAGCCGCGCCCAGCCTTCCGCATCGGCGCGGCCCGTGCGGCCCTCGAAGTGCAGGCGTTGCACGGTCAGGCGGTCGCCGGCGACCTGCGCCTGCAACTGGCCGTTGCGCAGGCGGACGCCTTGCTCGGCCCAGTTGACGACGAGGTTCGAACCCGTCACGTCGCCGTTCAGGGCCGGGGCGCCGACGGTACCCTTGCCGGACAATGCGCCCTGCAACGCGCCATCAAGCTCGAGGCCCTCCATGCCGGCCAGCGGCGCCAGCCAGGCGATCGACGGGATGTTGATTGTGCCGCTGGCGTTCAGCGGGCTGTCGCTCGGAATGCGGCCATTGCGCAGCTGCGCCGTCGCATCCAGCTTGATCTGGCCCGCGCGCGCACCGACCAGCGCCACACCCACGCGCAGCGCGTTACCGGCGACGTTGACGCCGGCCTGCAACTGCGTCAGGCCCAGCGCGAACGGCTTCTCGCCGCCGGTGACGACGATGTCGCCCTTCTCGCGGAACACCTGCACCGAGCCGTCCAGCGCGGGCGCGGCACCGGTGGCGACGGGGGCCGCCAGTTCGACGGCCCAATTGGCACCCAAGGTCAGGTCGGACTTGACGTTGCGCCGCCATTCCCGGGACAACTGCGCCAGGTAATTGACAGGCACGCCGGCGGCCGCGCCGCGGCTCTTCCAGCGGGTGCCGTGTTTTTCCAGGTTCTCGACGCGGATGCTGCCGTCCGGCAGGCGGATCACGGCATTCGTCAGCGCGATCTGCTCCGGGTCCGCCAGGCCCATCACGCCACGGCCTTTCGGCGCGGCGATGCGCAGCGGTGCCGGCGCCTGCAGGTTCAGGGCGAAGCGGCCGCGGTTCTGCAGCGTTTCGATGGCACCCGTCCACGTGTCGGCCGCGAAGCCGCCGCGGATGCGCATCGCCGCGTCGAAGTCGGGATTGGCCGCCGTCAGCTGGAACGTGTGCGCCGACTTCGTGCCGCTGCTTTGCAGGCGGGCGCGGTCCAGCGTGATGCCGGGGCCCGTGTAGCCGGCCACGTCGATGTCGGCGACCAGCGCGTCGACATTGCCCAAGGTGCCAGTGGCCTTCAAGGTACGGATCTGGTGCTGCGTCAGGAAGCGCAGCGTATTGCCTTCCAGGCCGAACGACAGCTGCGGTTTGTCCATCGTGCCGCCGGCTGTGCCGGAGCCGCGCAGCACGCCGCCGAAGCCGGGGCCGAGGCTGGACAGCTGCGGTGCGTCCAGCTTCCAGTCCAGCCGGTCGCGCGGCGCGCCGAATGCGCCCTTGGCCTGCAACGCGTTCGGACCCAGATGCAGGTCCACGTCCGCATTGTCGACGTGGACGTGATCGGCCACCACTTTCGCGTAACCGGTCAATGGTGCCCCCTGCAGCGTGGATGCCGGCTGCAGCTTCAAATCAACGTTGGCGCGCCAGTCGGCGGCGAGACGCGCGTTGCCGGAGAAGTCCGCATTCAGGTTGCCCGTCGGCGCCTCGGCAGCGAATGCGGCCGGGTTGACCTTGGCGACATTGCCGGCCAGCGTGATCTCGGGCTTCTTGTCCTTGCCCGCCAGCGCGAACTGCCCCGAGGCCCGTATCAGGCTGTCGGGCGCGCGTACTTTCGCCCCCGTCATCGCCAGGCCGCGAGCCTCGGCCTCGAACGACGTGCGTGGCGCCGCGTAGCCGCCGGTGGCGATACCGCTGGCCGCGACGGCGCCGGCCAGGTCGCTGCGCACGGCAGACAACTGCTTCGCATCGACTTTCCAGCGCAGCTGTTCGGCGGGCAGGCCGAAGTCGCCGTTCAGCTGCGCCGTGTTCTGGCCCAGCGCCAGGGTGGCGGCGATGTCGGTCAGGTGCTGCGCATCCGCATGCAGCTTGCCGCTGCCGGCCAGCGGCTGGCCGAGCAGGCGGCTGGGCCGGATGGTGAAGTCGGCGCCCAGGTTCCATGCCGGTACCAGCTTGCCGGCGGCGTTGAGCGCCGCGTTCAGGTCGGCCTCGGGAAACGCACCCAGTGCCGCCGGATCGAAGTGATCGACCGTGGCCGCCACCTTGAACGGCTTGTCGTCCTTCAGGCTGGCCTGGCCCGTCAGGTTGACGCTGCCGCGCCCCGCCTGCAGGCGCGCCTGCGAGATGTGGACGATGGAACCGTCCAGCGTCGCCTTGGCGGCCAGGCGCAGGTTTTTCTCGGCCAGGTTGACGTCGAACGCCTGCTTTTCCCCGGTGCTGCGGGCGCCGATGTCGCCGGCGATCGCCGTCGGATTGGCGCTGCCGTGGATTGCGTGCAGGTCGATGCGGTCGGTGTGCAGCTGGAATGCGGCCGTGTCGATGCCGCCATCGGGACCGGTGCGGTGCACGTTGCCGCCGCCCGTAAACTTGCCGGCCGCGCCCAGGTCGATCAGCAGCGTGTCGAGCGTCGCCGCCGTCAGCGTGCCGCCCAGGCGCGCCGTCACGGCGCGCAGCGGCAGCAGGCCCTGGTCGATCGGGCCCGGCGCGGCGGTATTCGTCAGCGCCAGGTTGCCGGAGACGTTCTGGCCGTCGCCAATGCGCGCCTTCAGCTCCATGTTCAGCGAGGCCTTCGGCCAGGCGGACTCGAAGCGCGACGGATCGACGCCGTAGGCGCGCAGGTCCGCCGTGCGCAACGGGATCTTGTCGAACGGCGCGATGGTGGCGACACCGTCGCCGTTGGCGTTGGCGGACGTGCCTTTCACCGCTACCGTCATCAGCGCCAGGTTGCCCGAGACGGCGGCCGTCAGCCGGGCCGGCGCTTGCCCGGAGGCGTAGTGAATCTCGCTCAGGCTGGCCGTGCCCTGCAACGCGTAGGGCTTCTGCGCGCCGATGGTGGCCTCGGCGCCCACCTTGCCGAACGCCGTCAGCGCGCCGGCGTTTTTCAGTTGCCAGCGCGTCTTGTCGCCATACAGCTCCGCGTGCACGGCATCGATCTCGTTGCGGGCACCCTTTTCGTCGACCAGCACGAGCTTCGCCAGCGCCGCATCGGCCACGCTGATGCGGAACGGGGGCGCCAGCTTTTCCGGCATCGTCAGCGGCTTCGATGGCCCGGTGCTCTGCGACAGCACGCTCGCCACGCGCAGCTTGCTGATCTCGATCCCGGCGGAGAAGAACTGCAGCGGCGACCAGTCGATATCGATATTGTCGGCCGTGATCGTGCTGCCTTCGCCCTTGTAGACGAGGCGGCCGATGTGCATGTGATCGTACAGCGAACCGGTCACGCCGGTCAGCGTGACGGAGCCGCCGCTGGCCTTCGCCACGCGCGCCGCGATCTGCTGCAGCGTGGTTTCGCGGCCCAGCAGCCAGACGGCGCCGCCCAGCACGACGACGGTCACGCCGGCGCCGATCAGCGTGCGGCGCAGCCAGCGGCGCTGTTTCGGCACCGGTGCCGTCGGGTTGTCTTGCGGGTTTTGGTTGTCGGTGCCGGCCATCAGAAAGCGAATCCCAGTGAGAAGTGCAAGCGAGCCTTGCGGACGGCGTGGCCGTATGCCACGTCGACATTGATTGGGCCCACGGGGCTTTTGTAACGTGCGCCGAGGCCATAGCCCGACTTCGGATGGATGTCCGACAGCGAGTCGGCCGCATTGCCCGTGTCGTAGAACACAGCCGCGCCCCAGGTGGGCTTGAACCAGTACTGGTATTCGGCGCTGGCCGTCATCAGGTAACGGCCGCCGACGGTGGCTTCGCCTTGGCGCACGCCCAGCTCCTGGTAGGCGTAGCCGCGCACGGAGTTGTCGCCGCCGGCGCGGAACAGGTACGTGGCCGGCACGCCGGCCTTGCTGCCGGAGCCCAGCACGCCCAGTTCGCCGCGGAAGATGAACAGGTTTTTCGCATTCAGCGGGCGGTAGGTGATGCCGCGGGCCGTGGCACGGATGAATTTCTCGTCCGTCAGCACGGGCAGCACGGCGCCACCGGCCGTGGCGTTCAGCACATAGCCCTTGGTGGGGAAGATCAGATTATCGAGCTTGCGCCACGTGACGGCGTACGTCAGCGGCAGGCTCATGGCGTGCGTCGGCTCGGCGCCGGCGATCGAGCGCGACTCGTTCAGGTATTCGACCGAGATGCTGCGTTCCAGCGTGGGGGTGCCCCAGGCGCGTTTGCCGTAGATGGACGCGGCGCGGATCGTCTCGCCTTCGATGTCGTCGCGGTTCAGGGCCGCGCCGAAGCTGTCGTTGTAGCCGTCCTGCGTGGTCGGGAAGAAGAAGTCGGCATGGGCGTTCTGCTTCTTCTGTTCGATGGTCAGCGCGCTCTTCATGCGCAGGCCCCAGATCGACAGGTCGTCGTAGGACAGCGACGTGCGCGCACCCGTATTGGTGGAGACACCGACGCCGACGCTGACGTTCTTGGCCTTGTTCTCCACCACGCGCACCAGCAGCGGCAGTGGCGGCATGGTGGCCGGCGGCGCGGTGCCGGCCTGCTTGTCCTCGGCCGCGTCGCGCTGCTGCGCGATCAGCGCGTTCAGGTCGGCGCTGACTTCGACGCCGGAAAAATAACCGGTGTCCTGCAGCTTCGCCTGGAAGGCCTGCAGGGCCGCTTCGTCATAGACGTCGCCGGGCTTGATCTGATTGAGGTTACGGACGATCGATTCGGGATAGCGCTTCAGCCCCTCGATCTTAAGTTCGCCGAAACGCATCTCTGGTCCGCTGTCCAATGCCACGCGCAGCAGGGCGCGGTGGGTGTCGGGATCGACGGTGGCAACGCTTTCCGTCAGCTGCGCACGCGGATAGCGCGTCTGCACGACGGCGCGCACGATGGCCCGCTTGGCCCGTTCCCAGTCACCCTGGCGGAACACTTCGCCTTCGGCCAGCGGCCAGCTGGCGCGCAGCGCTTCCTTGTCGAATGGCGATTCGCTGGTGGATTCGAAGCCGTTCAGCACGATCTCGACGGCACCGACCAGCACGGGCTCGCCGGGCGTGACGTCGACGACGACATTGGGCGTGCCGCCGTTGTCGTCGAGCCGCACCGCCACTTCCGGGCTGTAGTAGCCTTCCGTTGCCAGCAGCTCTTTGGCTTGCCTGGGCGTCGTGCGCACGAGCCGGCGCAACTGCTCGCGGTCGGTGCGGGGATTGCCGCGATAGCGCAGCAGGTCGAGGTTCTCCTCCAGCAGATCGTCCAGATCGCCGGGCGCGTTGATGCGCACGTTGTAGTGCAAGCCATCGGCGGCCAGCACGGCCATGGGCAGGGCCAGTGCGGCGCAGGCAAGCGCTACCTGCTGCATTACTTTTGTCGCGACATATGCCAAAATTCGTTTTTCTTCCGGGTGATGCGGTCTCAATAACGTTGAGTAACCAGCAGTTGAGCAAATACGCCGATGTTACTGGATAAACGCCCCAGATGGCGTTCCGATAACACCCGCCCCGGAAGTGGTCAGCGAAGTGGTCAGATTTAATAGAAAGATTGCAATATGAAAAGCGACGGCGCCCTTGTACTGTTCAGCGGTGGGCAGGATTCGACAACGTGCCTGGCCTGGGCACTGGACCGGTACGAACGGGTCGAGACGATCGGCTTCGACTACGGCCAGCGGCACGCCATCGAGCTGACAATGCGTCCGCAACTGCTGGCAAAGCTGCGTGCGCAGCGGCCGGACTGGGCCGCAAAGCTGGGCGAGGACCACATGATCGATCTGTCCCTCATCAGGCAGCTGTCGCACACGGCGATGACGGAGGATATCGAGATCACGATGCAGGCCAACGGTCTGCCGAACACGTTTGTCCCGGGCCGCAACCTGATGTTCATGACGGTGGCGGCCACGCTGGCCTACCGCCGCGGCCTGAACGTGCTGGTGGGCGGCATGTGCGAAACGGATTTCTCCGGCTACCCGGACTGCCGCGACGACACGATGAAAGCGCTGCAGGTGGCGCTGAACCTGGGCATGGATACCCGGGTCAAACTCGAGACACCGCTGATGTGGCTGGACAAATCCGAAACGTGGGATATGGCCGAGCGCCTCGGCGGCACCGCACTCGTCGACCTGATCCGCGCCGACACGCACACCTGCTACAAGGGCGAACGCGGCGCGCTGCACGACTGGGGCTATGGCTGCGGCGAGTGCCCGGCTTGCGCCTTGCGGGCGCGCGGGTACAAGGAGTACGCGGCGCGGCAGTAGGGTTTTTCACACCGCTGCCGCCTTCAGCGCCGCATTCCGCTTGTCGCGGTTGCGGCGGGCGATCCACCACAGGATGGCCAGCGGGATCAGTACCGGCAGCAGGAACGGCGCAATGACGGCGGCCACGATGAAGCAGGCCAGCACCAGCGCCGCCAGGATCAACACACCCACGCCGGCAAACACGAAGCACAGGAAGATGGCAACCGCGACCATGATCAGTGCGGCGAGGACCATGCCGCCGCCGGCCAGGAACATCGCCAGCAGCGCGCCGAACGGGCCGCCGATCTCGTCGCCGTCCACGTCGAAGTAGTAGTCGTGCGCGTCGAAGGCATTGCAGGCGGCGATCGTCAGCAGGACGACGAGGGTGACGACAAGCAGCTTTTTCATGATGGCTCCGCGAGTAAGGATTTGCAATTACCTTACTGTAGGCTCGTGCCGCGGCGCTCGCCACGGTCAAGCGACAAGCGGCGCGATTCGCGCGACGAGTTGCAGCTACGCCCCCTCAGAATGCGTGACGCAGGCCGAATGCGGTGGCCGCGACATGCGCGCCTTCGCTCGCGCCGGTGCCGTTGATGGCGAAGTCGTAGGCGCCGTGCGCGTCGTTACGCAACCTTGAGTAATAGGCATAGATGCCGGTGCGCGGCGACAACGTGTAGTCGTAGCCCAGCGTGGCGTGCACGGCGCCCGTATCCGCTCCTGCGCGCACGAAACCGATCGCGCCGTCGGCACCGGAACCGTCGCGCGCCTGCGCGATGCCGGCGCGCCAGCTGTGCCGGCCCGTCTGCCATGTCGCGGAAACGTACCATGCGTTGCGCGCCAGGCGGCCGGCCGGGCGTTCGTACACCAGCCGCTCGACAATGGCCGCCAGCCGCAGCGAAGAGTCGGCATCGCCGAAGCGGTACGCCAGCGCCGCCTTGGTCGCGGTGTCCGTCAGGCCCGGGCCCTGGTAATCGTGATGGCGTTCCTGCGCCAGCACGGCATACCATGGTCCCTCGTCATACAGCGCGGCCAGCGACAGCAGGGAGGGTCGGGCGCCGCCGGCGGGCCGCTCCTCGTTGACGCCATGCGTGGCGCGCAGCGACAGGCCATGCCAGCGCGGCGTCCACACGTGCACGCTGTTGGCCTGCCGACGGTCGAACGACGACGTGTCCTGCACGTTGTCCGTGCTGGACGCGGCGCCGTTGCCCATGATGCTCATGTAGCCGGCCGTCGTCGGGTAGAACGGATCGAGGCTCGATGTCGCGCCGTTGTACGCGGTGACCCAGTGGCCCGCGAACAGCGTGCCCCAGCGGCTCTCGATGCCCAGGCGCGTGTCGCGCTGCGCGGGCGAGCCGGCCCCCGTGTCCAGCGCCAGCGTGCCTTCGATCTGGAACAGCGCCTTGACGCCGTCGCCCAGGTCTTCCGTACCCTTGAACCCCAGCACGGAGCGGTTATTCGACAGGCGAGAAAGTTCCCCGTGCGGCGTTGAGACGGATTCGATGGCGGCGTTCAGGCGGCCATATAATTGGACTTGCGCCTGCGCGCCCGTGCTGGTCGCCAGCAGCGCGGCGGCAATGGGGAAGATGATTTTCATGGTGCCATTGTCCGGTCGCGGCGGCGCGGCCGGCATCCCCCATCCGTGGGCACCGCTGCTCATGCAAGGGCAGGGCGCAACTGCTATCATTCTGGCCTTTTTCCGCAATCGGTACCGGCCATGGACGACATCAACGAACAGCACGACGACGAAAACGCCCTGATCCAGGAGGCCCGCGTGTGGCAGGGGCAAGGCTGGACGGCGCGCGTCATCAAGAACGAGGATGACGAAGGCTGGGCCGTCGCCATGATCAAGGACGGCGAGCCGGAGCCGGCGCTGGTGGGACCGTGGACGATGGGCCGCGACAAGAAAAACCCGAAGCCGCTGGACATCTCCGCCTTCCACACGCTGGTGAAAACGGCCAACGAGGTGCTGCGCCGCCACGAGCAGGCACTGCACGCAAAGCTGCACAAGAACGTGCGCGTCAACACGGACGATGGCCCGATCACCGTCAAGCTCGATATCGTGCCGGACGAGGACGACGCGTATGCCATCCTGGCCGCTGTCGACCAGTACGGCGAAGAGCTGGCGTCGGTACGCGTGCGTCCCGACTTCAAGCTGACCGCCGCCAGTGCCGAGGCCTGGATCGAAGGCGGCTACCGCAAGCCGTAACTGTTGCTTTTAGGAAGCTGCTGGGGAGCTGTTTTGGCTGCCCGGCTGGCTTCCGTGGGGCGTGCCTGATATATTGCCCGGATGCATTTTTTATCCGGGAATATGATGGAAGTCCGCCTGCGCCGTCTCGAAGCCGTCCAGTCCATGCTGCTTGAAATCGGGCAGCTCTCCACGAGCTGTACCGATATCGTCCAGTTCCTCCGTGCCGTACACGGGGCGCTGGGCAACATCATGTACGCGGCCAACTTCTACGTGGCGCTGAACGAACGCGATGGCGATCCGCATGCCGTCCGCTTCGTGTATTACATCGACGAAGTCGACGATGCGCCGGACCCGGACGAGGTGGCGCAGCTGGCCTCGCCCGAACAGTCGCCGACGGCGTGGGTGATCCTGAACCGCCAGCGCCTCGTGCTGACGGCGTCCGAACACTACTCGCGCCAGAGCGAGGGCGAGCTGATCGGGCACGGCACCGTGTCCGAGCACTGGATGGGGTGTCCGCTGCTGGACCAGAACGGCCAGGCGCTGGGCGCCATCGTGATCCAGAGCTACGACAAGCAGCACACGTACAGCGAGGAGGACCAGGCGCTGTTCGCGCTGATCGCCAATCACGTGTCGTCCGCGCTGCAGGGGCTGCAGAGCATGGACCGGCTGGAACGCGCCGTCAGCGAGCGCACGCTGCGGCTGGAGCACGAGGTGGCCGAGCGGCGCCGCGCCGAAAACCTGCAGCGCGCGCTGTACGAGATCGCCAGCCTGTCCGCCTCGGTGTCCGATTCCGGCGCATTGCCGGCGCGGCTGCATGAGATCATCAGCGGCCTGCTGACGGCGCGCAATTTCCTCATCGCGCTGTACCACCCGGAAAGCGGCGACATCAGCATCCCGTATTTCGTCGACGAGAAGGACCACGAAGCGCCCGTCAAGCGTTTCCGCTACGGCCTGGGCATGAGCTCGTACGTGCTGCGCCACAAGCGGCCGGAATTGCTGGACGCCGCACGCTATGCGGAACTGGCCGCGTCCGGCGACATCGACGAACCGCTGGGCAGCAAGGACATCGCCAGCTGGATGGGCGCGCCGATGCTGCTGGGTGACGAGGCGTACGGCGTGATCATCGTGCAAAGCTACGACGAGTCGGTGTTGTACACGCAGTCGGATCTGGACGTGCTGGCCTTCATGGCCAGCCACGTGGCCGTGGCGCTGGCGCGCATGCGCGCGGACCGCGCCATCCTGCAGGCCAAGGTATCGCTGGAAGCACAGAACGCGGCGCTGAACCATGCGCTGACACAGTTGCAGACGGCGCAGTCGGAACTGGTGCGCCAGGAAAAGCTGGCGTCGCTGGGGCGCCTGGTCGCCGGCGTGGCGCACGAGATCAACACGCCGCTGGGCATCTGCGTGACGGCGACCAGCCACCTGGTGCAGGAACTCAAATTGGTCAAGGAAGACCTGGCGGCGGGCCAGCTGGACGAGGACGGCCTGAACGGCTTCTTCGACACGGTCGACCAGTCGCTGCGCATCCTGACAACCAACACGCAACGGGCCGCGGCGCTGGTGCGCAGCTTCAAGCAGGTGGCGGTGGACCAGTCGTCGGAGAACATCCGCAATTTCAACCTGGCGAAATACGTGGCCGAGGTGCTGCTGTCGCTGCAACCGAAGCTGAAGGGCAAGCCGGTCAAGGTGGAGGTGAACTGCCCGGCCGACATCCAGCTGGACAGCTTCCCCGGCGCCGTGTCGCAGATCGTCACGAATATGGTGATGAATTCGCTGGTGCACGGCTTCGACGGCGACCAGCCCGGCACGATCCGCATCACCGGCAAGCTCGATGGCGATCACGTGCTGTTCGACTACAGCGACGACGGCATCGGCATGGACACCGTCACACTGGGCCAGCTGTTCGACCCGTTCTTCACCACCAAGCGCGGCAGTGGCGGCAGCGGCCTGGGCGCGCACATCCTGTACAACCTCGTCACGGGACCGCTGGGCGGGACGATCAAGGTCAAGAGCGCGCCAGGCATGGGGCTGCACTACCAGCTGCGCTTCCCGCGCGACCAGCGCAAAGTCAAAGCGACGGCATAACGCCGAGCTCGCTGACAACATCGGGGTCAGGCACAAAAACTGTCACGAGCTGGGCAGTGGGAACGCTCCAATGTCAGCGCCGTTACAATAGCGTTTTGCCTCGGAAAAGAGCCCATGGGTGCCGACGACAACACGCTGCGCTACATCGAATCCTGCAAGGCTGCGGCGACTGATTACATCGCGCGCACCACCCGGACGGGTGCCAACGACGTGCGCATCCTCGATGCGCGCGCCGGCATGCACCGGTTCCCGTTGACGCTGACCCACCGCCTCGCCGTCGAGACCGAAGTGCAGGAGCACCATGGCGAGGAGGAGCCCGCTTCGGGTGACTTCAGCACGCAGGACGGACGGCGCTACAAGCAGGAGGTGCTGGCGCAGACGCGCGCCGAGCTGGCGCGGGGCGAGTCCATCGATGCGCTGATCGAGTCCGTCAGGAGCGAACGCTACGGCGCGCTGGCCGAGCGCACGCGTCTGCGCACCCATCCACGCCGCCTGCACCATCTCGACACTTGCGCCAGCTGCCAAGGGAAGGGCGAAGGCAGCTGCAATAACTGCCACGGCAGGGGCGAGGACAGCTGCAGCACCTGCGGCAGCGATGGCAAGGTCAGCTGTTCCCGCTGCGGCGGCAGCGGCTCCGTCACTGAGACCACCGACGTCACGGACGACAATGGCGCCACCACCCGTGAAAGCCGCAGCGTGGATTGCGGCAACTGCTCCGGCGGCCGGGCCGACTGCTCGCACTGCGGCGGGTCCGGCAAGCGCACCTGCGGCACTTGCGGTGGCAGCGGGACGGTCTCGTGCAACGCCTGTTCGGGCTACGGCTGCGTCACCAAAATCAGCACGACCCATACTTATACGACTCCCGAATTCGCTGTCACGTTCCCCGCCGGGACGCCGAAGTACGTTCGACAGATACTGGACCGGATCGGTCACCCGGCCCTGGCACAATACGGCCGCGTCGAACTGCGCGAGGCAACGCCGTCGCACGCCAGGTCGGAGGTGCGGTTCATTTACGATTGCACATTGCCCTGCTGCGAACTGACACTCGAGATCCGCGGCCGCCGCTTCCGCTGGGTGCTGTTTGGCACAACGCCGCAGGTATTCGATGCGGACGGCGCACTGGAGGCGCTGGTCCAGGCCGACTTCGATGCGCTGGGGACCGTGGCGCAGGGCAGGGGGCGCTGGTCGCCGCTGTTTCACTGGGCCGCCCGACGCGCGGTAAGTGCCTTCATGGCCTCCGCGCTGAACCGCACCATCGTCGATGCCACGGCTGCGGGCAAGTCCGACCAGGCGATCGTTGACGAGGCACAGCGAGCGGTGTCCGTCGATTACGTGCGGACCACACTGGAACGCCTGCGCAGCACCATCAAGGTTGCCGCCTGGTGGTCGCGGGTGAAATGGGTGGCGGCACTGAACGTGCTGGCCGTGCCGATGCCGATCCTGGCACTGGTTTGCCGCGATCGCCACCTGTCCCGGCCGTTCGCGGAACCGGCGGCACGGTATTTCCTCGGGACCCCCGCCAGCTTCGGTTTCGACTGGAGGATGGCGCTGTGGACGCTGTTGCTGACGGTGCCCGGTGCCGCGCTGGCCGTCTGGACCAGCCGGCGCTGGCTGCAGCGCAGCGGCGGGGCCGGGGCCGTGGCGTGGGCGCGGCGCGAGAAGTTACTGCTGGGAGTCAGGACAGGCGCGCTGGCAGTCGTGTCGGCTGCGATGCTGACCGGGATCGTCTACGGTCGCTGGCCGCTGTGGGTCGACGGCCAGGGCAAGGTGTATGGCGTGCTGGCGCTGTTCGATGCGCCCGTGATCGCGAAGCCATTCCCGAAATTCCCGGTTGACCCTGTGACCGAACTGCCAGGCAAGGATGGAGGCGCGCCGGTTCTCGTCTTGCCTGAACGGCAGCGCCCCCTGTTCTGAAGCGACGCCGTCAGTCCGGGAAGCGCTCGTTGATGGCGAGCGCTTCGTCCATGTTCTGGATCAGCAGTTCGACGAATTGCGGGTCGAGGTGGTGGCCGGCGACTTCGCGCAGGTGTTTCGTCACCTTTTCCACCGGCCAGGCGTCCTTGTAGCAGCGCTTGTGCATCAGCGCGTCGAATACGTCCGCCACCGCGACGATGCGGGCGTACAGGTGGATATCCTGGCCCTTCAGCCCTTGCGGGTAGCCGCTGCCGTCGTATTTTTCATGGTGCTGGTGGGCGATCACGGCGGCCGCTTTCAGGATCGGCCGCTGCGAGCCGTCCAGGATCGACAGGCCGACCGCCGGGTGCTGCTTCATGATTTCCCACTCGGCCGCATCGAGCTTGCCGGGCTTCAGCAGCACGGAATCCGGTGTCGCGATCTTGCCGATGTCGTGCATCGGCGCCGCGTGGCGCAGCACGGCGGTTTCGTCGTCCGGCAGGCCGGCTGCCTTGGCGAGGATGTGGCACACCTCGGCCATCCGGCGCACGTGGTTGCCCGCTTCGTTCGAGCGTGACTCGACAACGTCGCCCAGGCGCAGGATCAGCTCCGCCTGCGTGTCGGTGATCTCCTGGTTCAGCAGGATGTTGTCGAAGGCGATGGCCACGCCGCCGCAGAAGATCTCCAGCAGCTTCGCGTCGACCTCGGAAATCTCCTCGACGCCTTTCAGCACCAGCAGCGAGGCCTTGCCGCTGTTATCGTTGGGGAAGTAGCCGACGTACGTGTCGCCTTCGATGCGCGAGATGCGGTTGCTCTTGGCGTCGTCCAGCTGCGCCAGCAGGGCGGGTGTCAGCAGCGATTCCTCGTCTTCGCCGATCTGTGCCAGCACTTCGTAGGCGTCCTGGCCGGTGATCGCCGTTGCCGCGCGCAGGCGCAGCAGCATGCTCGTTTCCAGGCGCAGCAACGCGACGACCTGTTGCAGCAGGCCGTTGGCAAAGTCCTTCAGGTTACGCTGCTGGAAGATATGGGCGGATGCGGCGATGACCCGTTCCAGGCCTTCGCGATAATGCATCTGCTGCTGGCGCGCTTCCTCGACCTTCATGATGTCGCGGTAGGCGCGCAGCGCGGCAAACGTCGTCGTGAACAGCTTGGTGCGGTCCAGCTCCGTCTTTTCCTTGTAGTCGTTGATGTCGTAATTGACGATCACGCGCTCTTCCGGCGCCTGGCCCGGCTGGCCGGTACGCAGCACGATGCGGGTGAACTGGTTGTCCAGGTCCTCGCGCATCCAGCGTGCCACTTCCAGGCCGCTGTCCTCGCGCTCCATGACGACATCCAGGAACACCAGCGCGATATCCTTTTCGCGCGCCAGCACTTCCTTCGCCTCGGCGCCGCTGTACGCATGCAGGAACGTCAGCGCGCGACCGTCGAGGCGGAAACGGGTCAGCGTCAGCTTGGTAATGTCGTGGATATCGGGTTCGTCATCGACCAGTAAAACTTTCCAGGGGGGCAGCTTGGGCGAGGCTGAAGACAGGAAGGACATAGGGCGACTTTTGGCAAATGGGCGGGCCTGCGGATGGGGCGTATTGTCGTGCGTTATTGAGGCACGGCAATTTAATTGTAGCGCCGCCTATTTGTATTAACAACAGGTAATATCTGTTCGCCACCGCTTTACAACACCGGTGTCCTTATTCGTAGCGTTTCTGACATTTTTCGCACCAGAACGAGCGCCTTTTGGTTTTTCCCAGGTGCCCCTTGTGAAAAGCAATATTGCAACGTGGGCAAATCCGCTTCGTATGCGCGAGCCAGTGCTGTTTCAGTACATACGCTTTTTTCCACTCGAGGAATTCGAAGCTGTATTGCCGGGCCTGTTTCACGAGCTCCCGCAGCTTCGTTGCCGGCAGCGCGCCGATCTTCGACAGCGGATGGATCTTCAGCCGGAACAGTACCTCGTTCTTGATGATATTGCCGACGCCGGAGAATACCGTCTGGTCCAGCAGGGCGTCGCAGGCCAGCGTTTCGGGCATTGCGCGCAGCTTTTTCAGCGCGACGGCCGGCTTCCACTCGTCGGCCATGACGTCGGCCTGCCATTCATAAGCGTCGTTCAGGTCGCCGTCGATCGTCTTGATGGAACACGTATAGAAATTTAGTTCGCCGCCTTCCTCGAAGGCCAGCGACAGCCGCGGCGGACTGTTGTCCTTGCGCTCGTCGATACGATAACTGCCGAACATCAGGAAATGGACGCGCAGGCTGAACAGCGGCAGCTCGATCAGGAAATGCTTGCCCCAGGTTCGCAAGGAAAGGATGGGCTGGCCGGGGAGGTCGTCGTAGGGGACGGTCGTGCTGTTGCCATGCGCCTCGGCAATGATACGGCCCTCGAACGGCCTGGCCAGTTCTTTCAGGATGACGAGAGAAGGACCTTCCGGCATGCTGCGCTCCGCAAAATGAGGAGCAGCCAGTGTGCCGGCAACCGATCAGCCGGGCAGTGCGCGCACGCACATAAGCGGGGCGCGCGGGTTTCTACTCCCCGGATGGGAAGAAAACCGGTGTCAGACACCTATTTTCCCCGGTACGCGCGCAGAAAACCGGTGTCAGAAAACCGGTGTCAGGCACCTATTTTCGTGCCGAAAATAGGTGCCTGACACCAAAAAAAGCCGCAGGCAGCTTGCGCTGCTTGCGGCAAAGGATCAGCGGCGGGGTTAGCCGACGCATCAGGACACTGTTCGGCTTACCCCAGCTGTGGCAGCCCCGTCAGGTAGCCGACGGCGGCGCCGTAGCCGCCGCGGTAGTTGGCCTTGATCAGCGGATCGAGCGTGGTGGCGACCTTGGCATGCAGGCCGCCGGTGACGTTGCCGCTCGCATCTTTCGAGACGTCCCAGTCGCCCGCGTGCTGGAAGTTGCTCATGATGTAGGCAAAGCCGTTGATGTCGTCCACGGCGTGCAGGCCCGTCGATTCGGCGCCGGCCGGGTTCGACAGCACGCGCACCAGCGCTTTCGTGTCGACGTTGTACGCCCACAGGAAGTTGTTGACGTGCGTGCTGGAGTCTTCGCCGATAAACAGCGTGCGCAGTTTTTCGGAGAACTTGATGTTGTCCGGATTGGCGACCTTGTCCGCGTTGGCCTTGTTGCCCAGCGCGTCCGGCGTGGCCAGGTCTTCGCTGACGAGCGCAGGCACGGCGCCCATGTCGACCGGTACCCATTCGCTGTTGATCGCGGCGCCCGTGTCGTCCTTCTGGCCGCCCTTCATGTTCAGCGCGTAGACGGCGCCGGCGCTCGGGCCCTTGATGCTGATGCCGCCCGAGCCGTCCTTCATGGCCGAACCGATCGACGCGATGGCCGAGTAGGCGATCTTGTCCTTGGCATTGACGGTCGTGCCTTCCATCTTCGTGAAGCCCATGCTGCCGCCCTTCAACGCGGCGTAGCGGTGGGTTTCCAGGAAGGCCGCGGCCTTTTCCATGCCCGGATTGACCTTGACCCAGTTGCTCTTGCCGCTGAACGGGATTTTCTTGAACGTGGCGTCCTGCGGATCGGCCGTCTTGGCGCTCAGGATGTCGGCAGCCGTCAGCTTGTCGGCCAGCGCCTTGATCTCGGCGCTGGTGGCCTTGCCCAGCAGGATCCACGTCAGGTCGGCCGACCCGCCGTTGTCCGTCGTTTTCTGGTTCCACTTCGCCACGTACAACGCGCCGGCCGACAGGTCCTGCGCCTTGTCGGCCACGAACATGAACAGGCCGCCGTTGGTGGCGTCGTCACCCATCAGCACGGTGCGCTCGTCCGGCATCACCTGCACCAGCTCGTGCGAGATGCGGCCCAGGCAATAGTGCTTCTTGATGCTGCCGGTGCCGTCCGGATTGACCGTCACTTCCGGCAGGTGGCCGTAGTGGTACGGATTGGCCTTTTTGGCGTCGCCGTACAGGTTGGTCGAGAACGCGGCGAACTGCGTGTCCTTGTCGATAACCGTCGCGTCCGGTTCGTATTCCTCGCTGGACAGGTGGGTATTCCACGGCGAACGGCTGGCGCCGCACGTGATCCACAAGCCGTTGGCCGGGCTCGTGTCGACGTTGTGGTATTTCACCAGCGACAGCGCGCCGGTCGTCTTGTCCTGGTCCAGGGTCAGGATGGCGATCGGCGACGGCAGCATGCCGTACATCGAATCGCCCTTGACGTTCTTGCTGGTGTATTCGAACTGCACCACGGCAAACACCGGGTTGCCCTTGACGCCGTCCACTTTCGCGTTGGCGACCTTCAGCAGCGAGCTGCCGTCCGGGCAGTCGGAGAAGAACTGGCGCTGGTTCGCGTCCGTCTTGTCCAGGATGGGCTTGTTGTTGATGTCGTAGTAGCCGCCGGCCAGGATCGTGCCGCCGCTGCCGTTGGACACCATCGCGCCCGTGACGAAGAATGCCTCGTACTTCAGCGTGTAGTTCTGCTTGGTGCCGTCGCTGTACGTGGCGGACATCGTTGAACCGACGGAAGTCGTCGCCATCTTGGCGGCGTCGGCCAGGGTTGGCGCCGGCATGGCCGAGAACGTTACCGACGTCAGCGTCGCTGGGGCCGGCGTCGGCGTGACCGGCGTCGTGATGGGCATGGGATCATCGTTGTCGCCGCCGCAGGCGGTCAGCAGGGCGGCGGCAGTGCTGGCACCCGCCAGTGGGAGCAGCGGTGCGCCGGAGAGGAATTTCAAAACGCGGCGACGGGACAAATCGTGGTACTCGGACATGAACTGGCATCCTGGTGGTTAACAATGCCCGCATCTTAGTTGCGATCTGTTACAACATCGTGACAGCGGAAACTCGCCCGGCCCGCCAACGGCGTATATTGAAGGCTCTGGAATGAAAGGAAGGATCATGCGAAACGTTATGCAATGCCTCGTGCCGGCAGTCGCGCTGCTGGCGGCCGTCAGCGCCGCGCAGGCGGCCGTGACCGTGAAATACGAGAAGCCGGACGACTTTCTCGATATGCCGCGCTCCGAGCGCGACCGTGACCAGATCCTGAAGGACATCACGGCCCACTTCGAAAGCCTCGGCAAGGAATTGCCCGCCGGGCAGGACTTGCGGGTGACGGTAACCGACCTCGACCTGGCAGGGCGGCTCGAACCGCGCCGCTGGGCCGTGGACGAGATCCGCATCATGCGCGGCGGCGCCGACTGGCCGCGGATGACGGTGTCATGGACGCTGGAACAGAACGGCAATGTGCTTCGGAGCGGTACCGACGAAGCCTCGAACATGAATTACCAGCAGCGCATGACGCGCTATTTCTCGAACGACTCGCTGCGTTACGAGAAACAGATGATCGACGACTGGTTCCACAAGTCCATCGTCGACAGCCGGGTCAGCAAGCGCTGAGGCAAGCGGCGCAGGGCATCAGTCGAGCCAGTTCACGCGCGGGAACTTGGCCAGGAACTCGTCGGGCATCGGCACGACCTGGCTGTGCGTGTAGTTGAAAAAGACAAAGCCCTGCTTGGCCATCGCGATCAGTTTCTTGTCGCTGGGGCGGGTGATGCGGAACGTGATGTCGCCGCCGTACTTATTGAAATCCATCACGCCCACTTCGAACACCAGCTGGTCGCGGGCATGCGCTTCGGCCCGGTACGTTGTCGCCAGATCGGTGACGATGATGCCGGTGCCGTCCGCTTCCGTTTCGCGCACGCCGAAGTCGTACAGGAAGCGCGCCCGCGCCTCGGAAATCATCGAGATCATCGAATCGTTGCCCAGGTGGTTGGCGCCGTTGATGTCGGTTACCCGGACCGTCAGCTGGGTCGTGAAGCAGAACTGGTCTTCGGGAAATTCAAGCTTGAGTCTGGCCATGGTGGAAGGCGCCCCGCGCCGGCAAAAAGGGTATTGTAGCCGCTGCCCCGGTCCGACCGCAGGATGGACCGCGCCCGTATTGGACAGGCGCGATCCGGTCCGGTTCTGTCGTTGAGGAGGCCCGTTGACGGGCCGCAGATCCGGAGACACATGATGCCCGTGTGGCGCGATCTCGTCTGTACGCCGTCACACTCAGCCGTTATTACGACGCCGGCGGCGCGACGGTGTACTGTTCCAGGAACTGGCGGAATTGATCGCCGGAAAATGCCGCGCCGGCGACGCGATCGAAGCGGGCAATGTCGGCGCGGTCCGATTTCAGCGAATACGCCATGAAAAAGGCCCGCTCCGGCATCGGCAGCCGTACCAGGCGGATGTCGATCCCTTCGCTTTTCGCGTAATAGCGGGGCGAATATTCGTTTTCAAAGAACACGGCGTCGATGCGGCCCGCCTGCAGCTTGCGCAGGTTGGCGCCCTGCCAGTCCGTCACCGCCAGGCCCTGCCAGCGGATGGCCACCTTGTCGAGGCCGGGCGGGATGGTGGACCCCGCCACCCAGCCGATGTCCATTCCCGCAAGCGCGGCGAGCGTCGGTACGTTGCGCAACGCCGCATCGCGGCGCACCGCCAGATGCGGGTGCGTGCGCAGGTAGGTCCAGCCGAAGGTGCCGATGCCGGGGCCCCGGTCGGTGGCGCCGCTGGTCAGCAGCAGCACGTCCAGCGTGCCGTTGCGCAGGCTTTCCATGGCCCGGCGCAGCGACGTGGGCGGCATCCATTGCAGCGGCACGCCCTGCGGCACGATGCGCCGCTCCATGAACGAGCGCAACGCACCGTGCAACGGCGCATCCGGGTGGCCCATGAGCAGCGGCGCGACGACAAAGCCGCCGACACGCAGCGGCGCCGCATCGACGCAAGCCGCCGCCAGCAGGCAGGCGGCCAGGACGAGCGGGCGTAACTGGACAGGCAATCGAGTCATGCAGCGATTCTAGCCCAGCCAGCCGGCCCCTGCAGGATGCTATTTACGCATTTTCACTCAGGAACAGCAGCGTGTTGCCATGCGCCTCGACGGCCGAGCGCTGGTGGTAACTGCCGCGGTGCGAACAGTTGAAACCATGCTCCGCTTCGGGATAGACGTGGATTTCCACATTGTCGCGCTCGCCGAACCGTTCCGCGACGCTGCGCACGGCGTCCTGCGGGATATGGCTGTCCTTGCCGCCGAAGTGCATCAGCAGCGGGATCGTCACGTCGTCCGCCCGGTCCAGCGCATTCTGGATACCGCCGCCGTAATAGGCCACCGCCGCGTCGACGGTGCCGTTGGCGGCCGTCAGGTACGACAGCAGGCCGCCGAAGCAGTAGCCGATCGACGCGACTTTCCCGCCCACGCCGGGCAGGGCACGCAGCGCCTTGACGGTGGCGGCCACGTCCGAGACGGCCTGGTCCGTGTCCGTCTTGCCTTTCAACGCGACGGCTTTTTTCCAGTCGGCATCGTCATACCCCAGTTCGATGTGGGCGCCCTGGCGCCAGAACAGATCCGGTGCCAGCACGACGTAGCCGTCCGCCGCGTATTGTTCGGCAACGCTGCGGATATGCGCGTTGACGCCGAAGATCTCCTGAATCAGGACGATGCCCGGGCCGCTGCCACCGCGCGGCAGCGCCAGGTAGGCCTGGAACACGCCGTCGTCGCCCTGCACATCGATCCATTTGGTATTGCTGTCCATTTGTTCTCCTGTGAGTTGACCCGCCCGGGACCACCAGCGGCCGGGGCAGGCATGCGGTCCAGTATAGCCGCCGCGTCCGTCGTCTGCGCGCCACCACGCTGCCGCTACCGTGCGGCAAGCCGGGCAAAGCATGCTACCCTTTCTAGACCAACCATCTTTCATCAGGGTGGCGACGATTTCCTATAATCATCAAGCCCGACAGCCGGCCAGACGGTGGTCCATTGCCGCCATGCTGGCGCTGCTGTGCGGATCGGTCCTGACAGGCGTGCTGTTTACCGGTGTCAGCCGGCTGGAGCAGGATCGCCTCGTGCTCGCGTTCACGCAGCGCGCGCACGTGCGCGAATTCGCCCTGCGCGAGGGGATCAACAACGCCATCGACGGCTTGCGTGCCGTGAATCAGCTGTTCGTCAGCCAGCCTGCCGTCAGCCGCGAAGAGTTTCGCCGTTTTACCCAACCGTTGCTGGAACGCTACCCCTACGTGATGGCCTACGACTTCAAGCGATTCGTCAGGGCCGACGAGCGTGCTGCCGTGGAGGCGTCGCTGCGCTCGCACACGCCTGGCGCCCAGGTGACGGAGTTCCGCGATGGCAAAGTCGTGCCTGCCGGCGTGCGGCCCCGTTACCGCGTCATCGAGTTTCTCGAGCCGCACCGGGGCAACGAAGCGGCGTTCGGCCTGGACTCACTGTACTCGTCGGCGGACGAAACGTCGCGCCAGCGCGCGTACGACACGGGCCTGCCGATGGCCAGCCCGCTGGTGAAGCTGGCGCAGACGGAAGCGAAGATGGGCATGCTGATCGCCATGCCCGTGTACCGCTTCGACGCGCCATTGCCGGACACCGCGGCGCGGCGCGCGGCACTGGTGGGCGAAACGGGCGTGACGCTGCTGCCGGCCGAGATGGTCAGCAAGATCCTGATGGCATCCGGCCTGCACCAGGTGCACCAGCGGGCGCTGCGCATCCAGGGTGTCGGGCTGCAGGTCTATGCGGGGCCGCAGCCTTCGCAGGAAACGCTGGTGTATTACGCGCCGCCGCCGGAGCGCCGCCTGGCCGCGCTGGCGCCGCCGCTGTCCTGGCTGTACCAGCACCCGCCGGCACCGCTGGACGTGCCGCTGGAAGTGGCGGGCCGCACCTGGCACGTGGTGGCCAGCATGAGCGAGGACATCCTCGTGGCCGATCACCTCGCATCGCTGTCGACGCTGGTGCTGGGGGTCCTGACGACATTGCTGGGTACGGGCTACGTGCACTCGATCGCCACGCGCCACCGTGACGTTGCCCGGCGGGTCGAGGAGCGCACGGCGCAGCTGAACGAAGCGAACCGCAACCTGCTGCTGCGCGAGCGCGCCATCGAATCGAGCCGCAACGCCATCCTGATCGTGGCGGCGCAGGACGACTATCCCATCGTCTACGTCAACCCGGCGTTCGAGCGCAGCACGGGGTTCACGGCGGCGGAGGTCATGGGCCGCAATCCGCGCCTGATGTATCGCGACGACGTCGAAC
>Ga0265798_10001622_pt1 | contig 34646 bp, 22 predicted proteins | sample P3T30metagenome_FD_192430 | JGI IMG/M metagenome (GOLD analysis project Ga0265798, IMG submission 192430) | Plant litter microbial communities from East Loma Ridge, Irvine, California - P3 T30 | ecosystem: Environmental > Terrestrial > Plant litter > Unclassified | place: USA: California... | reverse complement strand
CGATAGCGCCGTCGCCGACGATGGCCGAGTTGACCAGGTTGTCGCCACCGATCAGCGGCTTGCAGTTACCGGACGAACCGGCCTTCGACGACGAGGTCGCGGTGTTGGCGCAGTACTTGCCCGAGGCCGCGTCCATCACGTAGGCCTTGGCGTCGCGGGTGCCGTACAGGGTCACGCCCTTGTCGATCCACAGGGTCACGCCCGACGGCAGGGTCAGCGGGCCGGAAATGAAGCCGTCGCCGCCCTTCGGGTTGACCACGAGGCGCACGGCGAACTTCGACGCCTTGTACTGCGGCTTGGCGAGCTCTTCGCCGGATGCGCCGGCGATGTTCACGTTCGGCTTGGCGGCGGCCACCTGGGCCGCGGTCGCGCTGGCGTCGGCAGCGGCGATCTTGGCGCCGACTTCCGCGTCCACGGCGGCGCCGCAGGCGTCCAGCGCAGCCTGAATACGCTGCTGGTCGGGGTTGATCACGGCCGGGTCCTGGGCCACGCCGGCGCCGGCCTTGTTCGGATCGGCTTCCGGCGGCAGCGAGCCGTCGGGACGGCGCACCAGCTTCGGATTCGCTTCGAGGGTCGCGCACACCTGGGTGTCGAGCGGCAGGGTCGGCTCCGGCGGCAGGTCGGCGTCGTAGGAGGTGGTACCGACCTGGAACACGCTGCCGGCGGTGTAGGTCACGGCCGATTCGGTCGAGCCGCCGCCACCGCCGCCGCCGCAGGCGGCCAGCGATGCGGCAATCGCCAGCATCGGTACGACGAGGCGGACGTCTTTCATCACTTGCTTAGTCATTGCTTGTGTCTCTCTTGTAGCTCGTTATTTCAGGTAGCTGCTTAGAAGCGGGCGATCAGGCCGACGCCGAAGGCGCGCGGGCTGTTGCCCGGTGCCAGGAAGGCGTCGTCCTTGCCGATGTTGTTGCTGTACACCGGGGCCTGGCCGAGGTTCACGCTCTGCTGGGCGTGGTTGCGGATCTTGGTGTAGTAGACGTACGGGCTCAGGTAGCGGTTCAGGTTGTAGATCGCGCCGATCGAGTACTGGTTGGCGGCGTAGTCGCTTTCCTTGCCGAAGGTCGCGCCCTTCAGGTCGAACAGCTTGCCGGCCGAGGCCATGATGCTGGCCTTGCCGATGTCCTGGGCCACCGACAGCATGACGGCGTTCTGCTTCATGGTGCCATAGGTGGTGGTGGTGTAGAAGCTGCCGGCGGTCGGCACGGCCACGTCTTCATATCCGTACTTGCCCTGCTCGAAGCCCAGGCCGACGGTGGTGTTGGTCGGCAGCTTGTAGCGCGCGATGACCTTGGCGAAGCTGGTGTTCACGCCCGAGGAATCGGTGGTGCGGAAGCCGTAACCCTGGACCAGCTTGTCGGTGTCGACGCCGGTGTTGTTCTGGCGGTCGTAGCCGGCGCCGATGGTCAGCGCGCCGATGTTGTACTTGGCGGCGACCGACCAGCGGCCGCGGCGGGTGTTGCTGACTTCGTCTTCGTCGAAGCCGTAGGAAGCGCCGACCTGCAGGCCGAAATACACCGGCGACAGGTAATGCGCCGAGTTCTTGTAGCGCGCTTCGCCGCGGCCGAACACGCTGTCGGCGTTGCCGGTCATCTGGGCCGAGGTGTTGTTCCAGACATCCAGGCCGTGCACGGTCAGGCCGAGATTGCCACCGAACTCGCCGCCCGAGCCGATCAGGCTGCGGTAGACCGAATCGTTGTTACCGACCACGAAGGAGCCGAACCTGGCGCTTTCGAGGCCGACGTAGGAGTTGCGCGAGCTGAGGGTCGTCGATTCGCCGCGCGTATTGACGCCGCCCTGGTCGAAGTTGTTCAGTGCGGCTTCGAGCTGCCACACACCTTTCAGGTCGTCGGTCACGCCGATGTTGCCGCGGAAGCCGAGACGCGAATTGCCGTCCGAAACGCGGCCGCGGGTGCTGTAGGGGGTCGCGCCGCCCTGGGCCTGGACCGATTCCAGCTGGCCGTTCAGGAAGCCGTAGATGGTGGTGTCGACCTTCAGGTTTGCGAGTTCGCCCAGCGTGGTTTCCGCCATCGAAACATTCGACAGGCAGGCCAGCGCGGCGGCGGCCAGGAGGGTCTTCCTGGTGATAAATTGCGTCATTTGGTGCTCTCTTCTGTTACGAATTACGTGTTGTGCGCCGCCGGTACGGTGGGCACGGTTTGCAAAGGCAGATGCGGCGTGCCGGAGGAACCCTCCCGCACCAGCATCCAGACGACGATGGCGGCGAGCACATCGAATACGGCCAGCACGACGAACATCGGGCTGTAGCCGACATGGGTGACCAGCACGCCGAACAGCAGCGTGAACAGGGTCGCGCCCAGGTAGCCGGACATGCCGGCAAGGCCGGTGGCGGTTGCCACTTCGTTCTTGCCGAAGACGTCCGAGGTGATCGAATACAGCGCGCCCGACAGGGTCTGGTGGGCGAAGCCGCCGATACACAGCAGCAGGATCGCCGTGTACGGGCTCTCGACGAGACCCACGCAACCCGGGGCGATCATCGACAGCGAACCGATCACGACCACCCACTTGCGCGACTGGAACAGCGAGACGTTGAAGCGCTTGTGGATGATCGGCGACAGGTAGCCGCCCAGCACGCAGCCGATGTCGGCGGCCAGGAAAGGCAGCCAGGCGAAGGCGGCGATCTCTTTCAGGTTCATGTGGCGTTCGGTCGCCATGTACAGCGGAATCCAGGCATTGAAGGTCTGCCAGGCCGGCTCGGACAGGAAGCGCGGGATCGCGATCGACCAGAAGTTCTGGCTCTTCACGATCTGGCGCCAGCCGGCCTTCTTCGCGCCGTCGGCGTGCTTCGCTTCCTGGCCCGAGAGGATGTAGTCGCGTTCACCGTCGGTCAGCATCTTCTGGTCGCGCGGGTGCTTGTAGAAGAAGGTCCAGACCAGGGTCCAGACGGTGCCGATGGCGCCCACCACCACGAAGGCGGTCTGCCAGCCGGCGTGCAGGATGCACCACACGACCAGCGGCGGTGCGCACAGCGCGCCGATCGACGAGCCGATGTTGAACCAGCCGATCGCGACCGATCGCTCCCTGGCCGGGAACCATTCGGTGGTGGCCTTCACGCCGGCCGGGATGCCGGCTGCTTCCGTCAGGCCCAGCAGGCCGCGGAAGAAGGCCATGCTCTGCCAGCCGGTGGCCAGCGCGGCGCTGGCACAGGCCAGCGACCAGGCCAGCGCGAACACCGCGAAGCCGATCTTGGTGCCGATCGCATCCAGCACGTAGCCGGCGACCGGCTGCATCACCGCGTAGCAGACCTGCCACGCGACCACGATATACGAGTACTCCGAGGTCGAAATGTGCAGCTCCGACATCATGGTCGGTGCCGCCACGGACAGCGTGTTGCGCGCCAGGTAGTTGACGATCAGGCCGAGCGTGACCAGCCCCACCATCCACCAGCGCATGCCTTTGAATTTCATATCGTCTCCTGCTATTTTTTGTCGATTACGCCAGCAGCTCGCGCACGCCCTGCCTGCCCGTCTGCTCCAGCGCCACGGTCAGCGCATAGGTCAGGCCGGGTACTTCGTTCAGGTCCCTGCCCCACAGAGCGCGGTTGGCCAGCCAGCCGGATGCCAGCTGGGCCATCGACCACTCTCTAGCATCGACTTTCGCCCAGGCCTGGGCGAACCAGTCCAGGTTGGCCTTGTCATCAAGCAGCTCGATGATGCCGCCGCGGTACAGGACCATGGTCGCGGCCAGGGCCAGCACCAGGCGGCGCGGCATCCGGCCGGCATTGATCTCGATGTAGCGCAGCAGCTGGGGCATGACGCGCGCGGCGAACTTGCTCCAGCTGTTCAGCGCGATCGAGGCCAGGCGGTGGTGGATCGCCGGGTTGCGGAAGCGCAGGATCACGTCTTCCGCGTAGGCTTCGAGCTCCCTGCGGTCCATGCCCAGCGCCGGGATGATCTCGTCGGCGATGGCGGCGCGCAGGAATCTGCCGACGCCCTCGTCGTCGACCGCCGGACCCACCGCTTCGAGGCCGGCCAGCAGCGCGACCGGGACCAGCGTGGTGTGCCCGCCGTTCAGGATGCCGACCTTGCGCTTCTTGTACGGGGTGATGTCGTCGACCAGCTTCACGTTCAGGCCGCTGCCTGCCAGCTTCAGCTCTTCGCCGACCCATGCCGGCCCCTGGATCACGAACAGGTAGTAGTACTCGGCCGCCACCAGGAACTGGTCGGCATAGCCGAGATCCCGCTGGATCTCTTCCGCGTCCGCCGCCGGGTGGCCGGTGACGATGCGGTCGACCAGGGTCGAGCAGAAGGTGCAGGCTTCTTCGACCCAGGCCTCGAAGGCTGCCGGCAGGTTCCACAGGCGGGCGAAGTGCAGCACGGCGCGCTGAAGGGCCGGACCGTTCTGGTCGATCAGCTCGCAGGGCAGCAGCACCAGGCCCTTATCGTTCGCGCCATCGAAGGCTTCGAAGCGCCTGAACAGGAACTGGGTGAGCTTGGCCGGGAAGGAAACCGGCGGCGCATCGTCGATGCGGTCGGTTTCGTTGACGGCGATGCCGGCTTCGGTGGTGTTCGAAACCACGAAGCGCAGTTCCGGGGCCGACGCCAGCGCCAGGTAGTCGCCGTACATGGTGTTCGGATCCAGCTCGCGCTGGACGCACGCCACCTTGCGGTATTCCTTGACCGGTTCGCCCTGCTCGTTCAGGCCGCGCACCAGCACGGTGAACAGGCCGTCCTGCACGTCCAGCAGCGGGGCTGCGGAGCCGCCGCGCGGGCGCACCACGACCACGCCGGCGTCCAGGCCGGTGCGCTCGTTGAGCAGGTCGACCTGCCAGTCGAAGAAGCCGCGCATGAAGTTGCCCTGGCCGAACTGGAGGATCTTGATGGGCAGCGCGAAGGGCGCGCTGCGTTTCAGTGCTTGCATGTGATTCTTTCTCTGCTTACAGCGCGCATCAAAGCGATATATCGCGTTTCCAGAAGATGAAGTCGTACTGCTGCAGGCGGTCGGCCTTGCACTTGTACTTGCCGCTGGCAGTGTCGACGACCATGTCGAACAGGCCCCGCGCCACTTCCGGCAGCGGCTTGCCCTCGATGATCGGGCCGCAGTCGAAGTCGATCAGGTCGTTCAGCTTCGCGGCGACGCGGCTGTTCGAGGAGATCTTCAGGACCGGGACGATCGGGTTACCGGTCGGCGTGCCGAGGCCCGTCGAGAACAGCACCACGTTCGCACCCGAGGCGACGATGCCGGTCACCGATTCGACGTCGCCGCCGGGGGTGCACAGCAGGGCCAGGCCCGGCTTTTCGGTCTGCTCGCCGTAGTCCAGCACCGAGACGATGGGCGAGCTGCCGCCCTTCTTGGCGGCGCCGGCCGACTTCATCGCATCGGTGATCAAACCGTCGCGAATATTGCCCGGGCTCGGGTTGTCGGCGAAATGGGTGCCGACCGCCAGCGCACGCGCTTCGAAATCGCGCATCATCCCCAGGAAGCGGCGCTTGTCGTCGTCTTCGACGCAGCGCTCGATCAGGTTGGCCTCGACGCCGCACAGTTCCGGGAACTCGGCCAGGATCGAGGAGCCGCCGACGGCAACCACCATGTCCGACACATAGCCCATGGCCGGGTTCGCGGAGATGCCCGAGAAGCCGTCCGAACCGCCGCATTTCACGCCGATCTTCAGGTGCGACAGCGGCACCGGCCGGCGCTGCACCTTATTGGCTTCCTTCAGGTGGCTCAGCGTGTCCTGCAGGACCGCCTTCATCATCTTTTCTTCGCTGTCCCACTGCTGCTGTTCGTAGATCAGGACCGGCTTGTCGAAGTGCGGGTTTTGCTTGTTCAAGGCGTCCTTGAACATCGGGATCTGCGCGTTCTGGCAGCCCAGCGAGAACACCGTGATGCCGGCCACGTTCGGGTGGTCGGCGTAGGCGCTCAGCACCTTGCACAGCGAACGCGCATCGGCACGGGTGCCGCCGCAGCCGCCGTTATGGGTGATCACGCGCACGCCGTCCAGGTTCGGGAACGGGCGCACCACAGGCTTGGGCGCTTCCATGTCCTCGCCCAGCAGCTGGAAGGTCAGCGAGGCCAGGTCGTCGGTCTCGTAGCCGAGCGGACGCTCGAGGGCGTTGCGCAGGTGCTCGACGTTGCGGTTCTCGCAGAACACCAGCGGGAAGATCAGCCAGTAGTTGGCGGTGCCCACGCGGCCGTCGGCGCGCACGACGCCCTCAAAAGTAGCGCCATCGAGCTGACTGACGTCGGGCGGAGTCCAGGTATAGGGTTTCGACTCGCCGATCTCGACTTCCGAGGCGTAGTGCGCCAGGTTCTCGGTCGTGACGGCCTCGCCCTTCCTGATGGGCTGGGTCGCCTTGCCGACCGGGACGCCGTACATGTTCATCACCTCGCCCACGGCGAAGGCGCGGCGCGCCAGCTTGTGCTTCGTTTTCACTGGGGTCGAGACCAGGATGTTCTCGTCGTTCCAGGTGACGACATCGCCCGGGTTGAGGTCGGCCAGGGCGACCAGCATGCTGTCGTCCGGGTGGATGCAGATTACTCGTTGCATGAACGTGCAGCCTTTTATCTTTTATTAGAGCTTGAAGTAGTTCTTGGCGTTTTCGTAGCAGATGCCGCGCACGATGGTGGCCAGTGCTTCGAAGTCGTTCGGGTACTCGCCGCCTTCGACCCATTCGCCGAACTGGCGGCAGACCAGGCGGCGGAAGTAGTCGTGGCGCGGATACGAAGCGAAGCTGCGCGAGTCGGTCACCATGCCCACGAAGATGCCGAGCACCGAGTGGTTGCCGAAGGCCAGGATCTGGTTCAGGTTGCCGAGCTTGTGGTCGTTGAACCACCAGGCCGGGCCGAACTGCACCTTGCCGGCGACGCTGCCGTCCTGGAAGTTGCCGATCATGGTCGACAGCACTTCGTTCATGGCCGGGTTCAGGTTGAACAGCATGGTCTTCGGCAGTTGGTCGTTGGCGTCCAGGCTGGAGAGCAGAGCGACCAGGCCGTTCGAGGTGGTCATGTCGCCGATCGAATCGAAGCCGGTGTCCGGGCCGAGGTTCTGGAGCATGCGCTGGTTGTTGTTGCGCATCGCGCCGATGTGCAGGCACATGGTCCAGTCGTACTTGGCGTAGACGGTGCCGATGTTCTCCAGCAGGCCGCGCAGGTACTGGCTCTGCTCCAGGTCGGACAGCAGTTCGCCCTTCACGCGCTTGGCGAAGAAGGCTTCCAGCTGTTCCGGGGTCGCGGCAACGGTCGGCAGCGGGATATCGATCGCGTGGTCCGAGATGCGGCCGCCGCGCTCGTGGAAGTAGCCGACGCGCTTGGCCAGCGCTTCGATCAGGGTCGCGAACGAGGTGATCTGCACGCCCGAGACGTCGGACAGGCGCGCCACGTACTCGACGAAGCCATCGTTATTGATGCGCATGGCTTTGTCCGGACGGTAGGCCGGCAGCACGCGGGTCTTGAGCGCGCTGTTGGCGATCTCGGCGTGCTGCAGCAGGTCGTCGGCCGGGTCGTCGGTGGTGCAGGCGATTTCGACCCTGGCCTGCTCGAGGAAGGTCCAGGTGTCCATGTCGGCCAGTTTGGCGTTGGCCTGTTCCCAGATCGCTTCGGCGTTCTTCTCGTTGATGATCAGGTCGATGCCGAAGATGCGGCGCAGCTCGAGGTGGCTCCAGTGGTAGATCGGGTTGCCGATGGCGAGCGGCAGCACCTTGCAGAAGGCCAGGAATTTTTCCTTGTCCGAGCGGTCGCCCGTGCAGTATTCCTCGGCGACGCCGGCGGTGCGCATCAGGCGCCATTTGTAGTGGTCGCCGGCCAGCCACAGCTCGGCGATGTTGCGGAACTTCTTGCGCTCCGCGATTTCGCCCTGCTGCAGGTGCGAGTGGTAGTCGATCACCGGCAGCTCGGCTGCGACCTCGTGGTACAGCTTCTTGGCGACGTCGGTGGTGAGGAGGAAATCCTTGTCCATGAATGCGGTCATGCTTGTCTTGCTCCTTGCGTGGCAGGTGTGCACCGGGCTCTGGTGCTCTGATATATCAGAATGGTATGCCTAATATATTACTGACGCAAGGTCTTTGAGTGACTTTGGTCCAACCGGTTTGTATCGCGCATGTATCTGGTCTGGACGCTTCGTCAAGTCCAGCTCAGCCATATGCGGAAGCGATTCTGGCTTATCGGGGCTGTGAATAGTGCCGCCCGGAAAGGAAAATTTTTGTGACATGCCAAATCTTCAAGCGAAACATTGTCAGGCATGACAAAAATAGGCCGCTTTCGCGGCTAGTGTTATGCTTCGGTCATCCATTCCCTGACGCGCGAAAACAACATGCTTGAACGCCTATTTCAACTCCGGCAAAGCGGCAGCGACGTCCGCACCGAAATGCTGGCCGGACTGACCACCTTCCTGACGATGGCCTACATCATCTTCGTCAACCCGTCGATCCTCGGCGACGCCGGCATGCCCAAGGAGGCGGTGTTCGTCGCCACCTGCCTGGTGGCGGCCCTCGGCAGCGCGGTGATGGGCCTGTACGCCAACTACCCGATCGCAATGGCGCCGGGCATGGGCCTGAACGCCTACTTCGCCTACGCGGTCGTGCTGGGCATGAAGGTGCCCTGGCAGGCGGCGCTGGGCGCGGTCTTCGTCTCCGGCTGCCTGTTCATCCTGGTGTCGGTGTTCGGCCTGCGCGCCATGATCGTGAACGGCATCCCGCGCTCGCTGCGGGTGGCGATCACGGTCGGCCTGGGCATGTTCCTGGCTCTGATCGCGCTGAAGAATGCCGGCATCGTGGTGGCCAGCGAACCGACCCTGGTCAAGGTCGGCGATTTGCACCAGGCCGGCGCGGTGATGGCCATGATCGGCTTCCTGCTGATCGTCACGCTGGACCGCCTGCGCGTACGCGGCGCGATCCTGATCGGCATCATCGCCGTGACCGTGCTCAGCTTCTTCTTCGGCGGGAACGAATTCCACAACCTCGTCTCCGCCCCGCCCTCGCTGGCGCCGACCTTCATGCAGCTGGACGTGAAAGCGGCCCTCGGCGTCGGCATCCTCAACGTGATCCTGGTGTTCTTCCTGGTCGAACTGTTCGACGCCACCGGCACGCTGATGGGCGTGGCGAGCCGCGCCGGCCTGCTGGTCGAAGGGAAGATGGAGCGCCTGAACAAGGCTTTGCTGGCCGACAGCGCGGCCATCGTCGCAGGCAGCGCCCTCGGCACCTCCAGCACCACCGCCTACCTGGAATCGGCTTCCGGGGTGCAGGCCGGCGGCCGCACCGGCCTGACGGCGCTGACCGTGGCGGTGCTGTTCCTGGCCTGCCTGTTCATCGCCCCGCTGGCCGGCGTGGTGCCGCCCTACGCGACGGCGCCGGCGCTGCTGTTCGTGGCCTGCCTGATGCTGCGCGATCTCGGCGACATCGAATGGGGCGACACCACCGAGGCGATCCCCGCCGCGATCACGGCGCTGACGATCCCCTTCACCTACTCGATCGCCGAGGGCATCGCCTTCGGCTTCATCACCTACGCGGTGCTGAAGCTGACCACTGGCCGCGCGCGCGAGGTGGCGCCGGTGGTCTGGGTGATCGCGGCGCTGTTCGCCTTCAAGATCGTCTACATCGGCACGTAGGCCCGGTCCGGCTGCGCGAGGGCCACGCCTTCGCGCAGCATGCGCCCCAGCTCTTCGGCCGGGACCGGCCGGCTGAAGTAGTAGCCCTGCATCAGGTCGCAGCCATGCTCGGCCAGCAATCCCATCTGGCAGGCCGTCTCCACGCCCTCCGCCACCACCGTCAGGCGCAGCCCGTGCGCCATCGCGATCACGGCGCGCGAAATCGCCAGGTCGTCGCTGCTGCTCATGATGTCGGCAACGAAGGACTGGTCGAGCTTCAGTTTGTCGACCGGGAAGCGCTTCAGGTAGTTGAGGTTCGAGAAGCCGGTGCCGAAATCGTCGATCGCCAGGCGTACGCCCATGCTCTTGAGCTGGGCCAGCAGCGCCACGCTCTTGTCGGCGTCGGCCATCGAGGCGGTCTCGGTCAGTTCCAGTTCCAGCAGCTGCGGCTCGATGCCGCATTCGTCGAGCACCCGCGCGACGGTGCCGACAATGCGGTCGTTGAACTGGTGGGCCGACAGGTTGACCGACACCGGCACCAGCGGCAGGCCGGCATCGCGCCAGCGGCGCTGCTGCGTGCAGGCGCTGCGCAGCACCCAGTCGCCGATCGGCAGGATCAGGCCGGTCTCCTCGGCCAGCGGAATGAAGACGCCGGGCGGCACCAGCCCGCGCTCCGGGTGGCGCCAGCGCAGCAGCGCCTCGGCACCGACGATATGGCCGGTGGCCGGGTCGACCTGCGGCTGGTAGTGCAGCACCAGTTCATCGCGCTCGATGGCGCGCCGCAGCGCACTCTCGAGCTTGAAGCGGTCGTTGGCACCCTGGTTGAATTCGGGCCGGTAGAAGGCGTAACGCTGGCCCACGCTTTCCTGGGCCTGGCGCAGCGCCGCTTCGGCGCCCTGCACCAGGGCCTCGTATTTGACGCCGTCGTTCGGATACACCGCGATGCCGACGGCGGGATCGAGATGCAGCTCTTCGGCTTCCCAGGTGTAGGGCTGGCCGACGGCGGCCAGCAGGCGGCGCGCGGCCACCGCCAGGTCCTCGGCCACCGCGCGCCGGGCGACGATGGCGAAGCTGCCGTCCGAGAAGCGGCCGACCGCATCCGCGCCGGCCACCGCGCGCAGCCGCGCCGCCGCTTCCTGCACCAAGGCCTGTTCGGCCGCCGGCCCCAGCGCCTCGCGGATCAGCGGCATCCGGCCCAGGCTGAGCAGCATGAAGCCGAGCACCTGCGCCGCCCCTTGCGCCTGCGCCTTCATCTGGGCGAGGCGCTCGCGCAGCAGCATGCGGTTCGGCAGGCCGGTCAGCGTGTCGAAATTGCTGACGTAGCGCAGGCGCTCCTCGGTGCCGCGCAGCTCGGTGGCGTCGATGCCGGTGCCGAGCACGTATTCGATGCTGCCGTCGTCGCGCCGCAGCAGGGTCGTGGTCCAGATGATCGACCGGCTCGCGCCGTCCCGGGTGCGCCATTCGCCCTGGATGCGCGAGGTCTGCGACATGCTGTCCAGGTTCTGGAACACGCGCCGCACCGCCAGCTCGTCGTCGACCCGGCGCACCACTTCCCAGCAGGGCTGGCCGATCGCCTCGCCGGCCTTCCAGCCCAGCGCTTCCTCGCAGGCGCGGTTGAACATCACGATGTGCCCGCTGGGCGCCGCCAGCAGCACCAGCGCGCCCGCGGTGTCGACCACGGCCGACAGGCGGTTGCGTTCCGAGCGCAGCGCATCGGTCCGTTCGACCACCAGCGCCTCCATGCAGGCGTACAGGCGGGCGCGCTCCAGCGCGGACCCGAGCTGGGTGGCCGCGCTGTCGAGCAGCGAGCGCTCGGCTTCCCCCAGGCCTCCCTCGGCGGGCAGCAGCTGGAGCATGCCGACTTCGCGCCCCTGCGCCACCAGGGGCAGGCGGATCAGGGTAAGGCCCATGGCGCCGCCGGGCTGCATGCCGCGCGCCGCCAGCGGACGCAGCTTGCCGTCCGGCCGGATCGCGCCCACCGAAGCGCCGGCCAGCCCGGGCAAGGCCAGCAGGTGGGACAGCGCGGCCTCGGCCACGGCGCGTTCGCCGACCGCCTCGTTCAGCGCCGCCGCCATGCCGTGCAGGATGGCCAGCGAACGGCAGGAGCGTTCCAGCACGCCGCGCTGGTCGGCCAGCTCGGTGTTCATGCGCAGCGCCTGGGCGTGGGTCGCGACCAGCAGCTCGTAGATCTGGCGCCGCTCGGCCGCCATGAATTCCAGCGGGCGGTCGGGCGCCCCCAGCGCGCAGTCCTGCAGGATGCGGCGCAGGCGCTCGCGCAGCTGCTGGCCGTCGTAGGGTTTGCGCACGAAGCTGTCGGCGCCCGATTCCAGCGCCTGCACGATGTCCTTCAGGCTGGCCAGCCGGGTCAGCAGCACCACCGGCAGGTTGGCGTGCACCGGGTCGTCCTTCAGCGTGCGGCACAGGGTGAAGCCGTCCATCCCCGGCATCGCGATGTCGCTGATGATCAGGTGTGGCCGGCGGCGCGCGACTTCGGCCAGCGCGCTCGATCCGTCGCCGGCGATCCGTACTTTCCAGCCCGGCTCGCTTGCCAGCAGCCGCGCCAGGTGCTGCGCCTGGGTAGGACTGTCTTCCACGACCAGGATGTCCACCGTTGTCCCGGCCATGTCTCTCTCTCGCTTCGTTATCATCTTATGCGTCTTGATCGCCTGGAAGGCTTGCAATTTAGTTAGGCAAGATGGATAACTTATAACATTGTGAAGTGAGCGGGCGGGAGAGGCAGATTGCGGCGGCCTGTGTTTACCGGCACGCCGAGGCCGCGTCCCAGGCCCGCAGCGCCTCCCCATTCTCATAGTGAAGCTAGTGCGCCGCATGCTTTATGTACGTCGCATAAAGAACAAGCGCTGTCGCAGATTTAACGACAGCGCCCGGTTCACATTGTTGCCCATTGGCAACGTCGGATCATCCTGCCAGGCCGTGTTGCAGCGCGTAGCGGATCAGCGCCGCGTTCGAGGACAGTCCCATCTTGCGGAAGATACGGTTGCGGTAGGTGTTGACGGAGCTGATACTGATGCCGAGCTCGGCGGCAACCTGCTTGACCTGCAGGCCGGCGCCGATCAGGGCCACGATCTCGCCCTCGCGCGCGGTCAGCAGATGGTGCAGCGGCGGCGGCGTCGGACAGCTCGCCTCCTGCATCAGGAGTGCGGCCACCCTCGGCCCCAGCCAACGGGCACCCTGGCCCGCCCGGCGCAGGGCTTCGACCAGTTCGGTCGAAGCGCTGGCTTTCGAGACGTAGCCGAGCGCGCCGGCGCGCAGTGCGGCCAGCGCGTATTTCTCTTCCGGATGGCAGGTCAGGATCAGCACGCCCAGATCCGGAAAGTGTTGGCGCAGGGCGACCAGGCCGTCCAGCCCATCGGCGTCGGGCAGGCTGATATCCAGGACCGCCAGGTCCGGACGGACCTGCGCGACCAGCGCCATTGCCTGCCGCAGGTCGGACGCTTCGCCGACCACTTTCAGGTCGGCGCAATGACGGACGATCTTCTTGACCCCTTCGCGAATCAGTTCGTGATCGTCGGCGATGACTAGCCTGATCAAGATGCCTTCCTTATACATTCAAGCCCGTATGTTCGGCAAAGGCAGTATTTTAGGGGTGCGGCCCCTGCAATTGCAAACCGATTTTATTGAAGTCTTAACAATTGCATTATCTTTTACGTGCTTTTGCGTATCAAAAAGCGGGATTTGATGAGTTTGACGACGATCTTTCGTTTACAATGTCGGGCCATCCATTGAACCACGGGATGCTCATGAAATCTCCGATCATCTGGGCGCTGGTATTCGCCGGCGCGACCGGCACGGCCATCGCCGCGCCCGACGACGTTGCCGACGCCGTGTCGTCGTCCACCTATTTCACGCAGGCGCCGACCACGACCATCCCGGACGGCAGCAACTGGTACACGTCCGCCGAACTGGGCGCGATCTCGACCTCGGGCAATACCACCGGCACCTCGGTGACGGGGAAGATCGACGCCCGCCACGAGATGAGCAACTGGAGCAACGAGTACATCTTCAGCGGCTTCTTCAAGGAAGACGAGGCGGTGAACGAGGACGGCAGCCGTACCCGCACCCGTTCGGCCGAGCGCTTCCAGCTGTCGGCCAAGGCGGCTTTCAAGCTGCTCGAAGACGGCAACCGTGCCTTCGTGCTCGGCTCCCACGTCAACGACAAGTTCGGCGCCTACACCCGCTACTCGACCCTGGCGGTCGGTTACGGCACCCAGCTGCTCAAGCGCGAAGACAAGAGCGTCGACGTCGAGGTCGGCCCCGGCTACTTCCATGGCGAGAGCGCCTCGGGCGAACAGGAATCGGGGATGACGGTGCACGGCGCGGCCCAGCTGCGCTGGCGGGTCAGCCCGTCGGCGGCCTTCAGCCAGACCGTCAGCGTCGAACGCGGCACCTCGAACGTGCACACCGTGGCCGAAACCGCGCTGTCCACCAAGATCAACGGGACCATGCAGATGAAGGCGGCCTTCAGCGCCCGCAGCGACAGCAAGGTCCCGGACGACAAGAAGAACACCGACACCCAGACCTCGCTGACCCTGGTCTACTCCTTCTGATCCGTCCCCGGGATGCCCTCCCCGCGGCTGCGGGGATACACCGGCATGCCGCCGCCTGCGCCTGCGTCATCGATCCGCATCCAGCTCACGCGCTGCGACGCAAAGGTATGGTCCTGGGGCGACGCCGCCTCGGGATCGTCCAGGGTACAGGTCAGCACATCGAGTTCATGCGCATAAGCGTCGTTGCGGTAAGTGAGCGGCGTGCCGCAAACGGCGCAAAAGCTGCGCTCGACCTGCGGACTTGATCGGTGCACCGCCGGAGATGCGCCTGCCCAGCGCAGCGCATCCGCCGGCACCGTGAACCAGGCCACGGCCGGCGCACCCGACGCGCGGCGGCAGTCCACGCAATGGCACAGGGTGCGGTGGAAAGGCACCGCGTCCGTCTCGTAGCGCAGCGCGCCGCAGGCACAGCCGCCTTTCAAGGCCATCACTTCTCCTTTGCCATTTTGACCGGCAGCAGTGCGGCCAGGCTGACCAGGGCCGCGGCGCTCAGGTACCAGCCGACCGTGGCCAGGCCGTGGTTGGTCGCCAGCCAGGTTGCGACATACGGTGCCAGCGAAGCGCCCAGGATGCCGGCCAGGTTGAAAGTCAGCGAGGCGCCCGTATAGCGGACCTCGGCCGGGAACATCTCCGACAGCAGCGTACCGAGCGGCCCGTAAGTCATGCCGATCAGGCACTGGCCGAGCACCATGAACAGGGTCACCATGGCGAGCGAACCGGAGCCGAACATCGGTCCGAAGACCAGGCCGAACACGGCGATCGCCAGCGACACGCCTATCATCACGCGGCGCCGGTCCAGGCGGTCGGCCAGCACGGCGGCCACGGGAATCGTCAGCCCGAAGAACAGGATCGCGAACAGCTGCAGCAGCAGGAATTGCTGGCGGGAGTAATGCAGCGCCGTGGTGCCCCAGCTGAGGGCGAACACCGTCATCAGGTAGAAGATCACGAAGGTCGCCATCGCCGCCATGGTGCCGAGCACCAGCGCCCCCGGGTGCGACCTGAACACGGCCGCCACCGGCAGGCGCACGCGCTCATTGCGCGCCAGGACCTTCTGGAAGTCCGGCGTCTCGGTGATCTTGAGGCGCACGTAGAGCCCGACGATCACCAGCAGCGCGCTGGCCAGGAAAGGCACGCGCCAGCCCCAGGCGAAGAAGTCGGCATCGCTCAGCGTCTGCGACAGCACCAGAAAGGTCGAGCCGGACAGGAAGAAGCCCAGCGGCGCGCCCAGCTGCGGGAACATGCCGTACCAGGCGCGCTTGCCCGGCGGCGCGTTCTCGGTGGCCAGCAGCACGGCCCCGCCCCACTCGCCGCCCAGGCCCAGGCCCTGGCCGAAGCGGCACAGCGCCAGCAGCAGCGGCGCCAGCGTGCCGATCGTGGCATAGGTCGGCAGGAGGCCGATCAGCACCGTCGACAGGCCCATCGTCAGCAGCGCCGCGACCAGGGTCGCCTTCCTGCCGATGCGGTCGCCGAAGTGGCCGAACACGGCCGAGCCCACGGGACGCGCGAAGAAGGCGATCGCGAAGGTTGCCAGCGACTGCAGCGTGGCGGCAGCCGCATCGGCGGCCGGAAAGAACAGCTTCGGGAACACCAGCACGGCGGCGGTGGCGTAGATATAGAAGTCGAAGAACTCGATGGTGGTGCCGATCAGGCTGGCGAACAGCACCGTCGCCGGCCGGTTCGTGGCGGCGCGCACCGCTTGCGGTTCGGCCGCGCTCATGCGGCGCCCGCCCCTGCCGCCCTGGCCAATGCGTCTTTCACCTCCGCGGCATCGGCCGGGCGTACCACGCGCGCGACTTCCTGGCCGTCCTTCATCACCACCACGGTCGGCCACAGCTTGACGCGGAAGGAGCGGCCCAGCGGACGGCCAGGGCCATCCTCGGCTTTCAGGTGCCGGACCGACGGATAGGCCTTGACTGCCTCGTCGATGAGATGCTCGGCCGCCTTGCAGTAGCCGCACCAGTTGGTGCCGAAATCGACGGCCACGAGGCCGGGCATGGCGTCGACTGCCGCCCGGTCGGGCTGTGCGGTTTCATAGGGCTTGCTCATGTTGTTCTCCTTATTGTTTGCTATTGCGCGAATGGCATTAGCGTACCTCAAATGGGTGCGGACCGCGATAGCGCCGGCGCCCGCCTGTCCTGGTGGCGGGTTTTCGTTTGTTTGGCGCCGACTGTCGGTTAGTTGCAAATGTACTTTGGCAAAAAAGCCCGCAGCCAACTGGCCGCGGGCGCAAAACCGGATCCCGCGCCTCATCCGGAACCCGGCTACCAACAGACCTCAATCCGCATGCTGGTGGCTGTCCTCCGCGCACTCGGCCGGATGGCTGCCGCAGCGCGCCTGATAGGCGGCCACCGCGTCGCGCCGCGCCGCCAGCGCCGCGGGGGCGCTGAACGGCGCCAGGATCTCGGCCTGGGTGTAGGCCCGGCCATTCTTCATCACCACCTCCACCGCCGCCGCGGCGCGCAGGTCGGACAGCGGATTGCCGCGCACCGCGATCAGGTCGGCCAGCTTGCCCGGCTCCACCGAGCCGAGGTCCTTGTCGACCAGCGCCATCTTCGCCGCGTTGATCGTCACCGTCTGCAGCGCCGTGTAGTTGCCGAGCACGAGGCCGGCGGCGCGCAGGTTCAGGTGCAGCTGGATACCGGGCACCACCAGCGGCGAATCGGTGCCGTTCGCCACCAGTCCCCCTGCCGCCACCACCTTCGCCTGCTGGGTGGCGTCGTTGATGATCCCGCTGAGCTGGGCCGGGGTCGGCGGCGTCGCGTTCTGCAGTCCCGTCACGAAGTTGGGCGGCACCAGGATGAAGCGCGGGTCGGTGACGATGCCGGGGTCCTGCCCCGCCAGCGCGGCGGCCGAGAACAGGGTGTCGATCAGGTGGAAGTTGCCTTTGCCGTAGGTGTCATAGGCGTCCTGGTAGGTGATCGCACGCGCGGCCGACTTCGACCAGCTGTAGCCCATGCGCTGGGTCGCGCTCAGGTGCGTCGTGCCGGCGATGCCCGTGGCGGCGCCCGGCTCGATCGGGTGGGTCCCGCTCGGCACGCCGAGATCGAGCGCGCCCTGGGCGATGCGGCTCATGATCGGGATCGGCGCCCGCACGTACGACTTCAGGAAGTCGGCGTCCATGGCCTTGGCCTTGGCGATCTCGATGTCGGCGACGGCCGGGGTGCGCAGGGTCCGCGCGAAGTGGTAGAACAGGCGGTTGCCTTCCCACAGCGGCGGCGAGACGAACAGGCGCGGCCCCACCAGGTTGCCCGACTCCAGCGACTCGCGCAGTTCGACGCTCTGGTGCAGCGGGCCGCCCACCGACTGGCCGGTGGTGAGGCCATAGGACAGCATCAGCGGCAGCCACTGGCCCACCTGCCCGCCCTGGTAGAGGGTGAGCGGGTGGATGTGGGTCTCGATCAGGCCCGGCATCACGGTCAGCTGGCTGGCATCGATGAAGCGCTCGGCCTGCGCTTCCGACCCGGCCTGGTGCGGACGCACCCAGGCGATGCGGTTATGGCGCACCAGGATGTCGACATCGTAGCGCAGGGTGGGCGACAGGCCGTCCCACAGCGCGCCGGCGCGGATCAGGGTGGTTCCGCCGGGCGCCGCCTGCCGCCACTGCAGATTCACCGTGACGTCACGCGCCCCGCCACCGTCGGCGTTGACGATGCGGATCCGGTTCGCCGACTTGTACAGCAGCGTGTCGTTGCCGCCCCAGGACGGCAGGTCGGCCGGTTCGCTCGTCACCTGGCGTGCCGGACCGGAAGGCGAACCGTCCGGATTCAGCGGCATCACGTGCAGCAGCGAGTCCATGATGAAGGCGACCCGCGTGCCGTCGGGCGACAGCACGGCCGCGCCCTCGTCGCGCTCGGAGATCTGGCGCGGCGCCGGCGCGACGGCGTGGAACCGTCCCTGGCCGGTGGCGAGATCGATCACGCGCAGCTTGTTGTAACCCTCGCGGAAGCGGTTGTTGATGCGCTCATTGTCGACCAGCAGGATGTGCCGGCCATCCGGCAGCCACTGCGGCGTGCTGACCTGGCTGCCGACGGCCGGCGCGATCACCTGGAAAGTCCCGGTGGCGCGGTTCCAGATCTCGAGCTGGCCGGACAGGGTCGTGTAGGCGATCCGGTCCCCCGTCGGCGACAGCTTGGGCAGCGCCATCGAGCGGCCCGGGATCGCGGCCAGGCGGCTACGCGCGCCGGTGGCGACGTTGACCTGGTCGACCGCCAGCTGGCCGGCGTTGCCGCGCTCCGTCGAGAAGTAGACCGCAGTGCCGTCCGCGGTCCATTGCGGGCTGATGTCGCGGTCGCGGTCATTGGTCAGGCGGCGCGGCGCTTCGCCGATGCGCATCACCCAGACATCGTTCAGGGCCACGAAGGCGACGCTCTGGCCGTCCGGCGACAGCACCGGGGCGCTGATGCCCTGGACCTGGCGCTGGCCGAAATTGTCGAAGCCGCGATCCTTGCGGTGCGAGAAATCGGGGCGGCGCAGCAGCAGCTCGGCACGGAAGTTCAGATCCGTGGGCGCCGCCCCGGCGGCGTCGCGCACGCGGATATGGCCATCGGCGGTGTACAGGAAGCGGCCGTCCGCCAGGTACCGCACCGGGAACGGGAAGATGTCTTCGCCGTTCGTCACTTGCGTGCCGCGGAGTACCAGCTGGCGGTCCGCGTTCTGGTAAACCAGGCCGCTGCCGTCCGGCAGCCAGGCCGGCGCCGTGCCCGGCGCGACGATGGCCGGGGTACCGCCGGCCAGCGCCCGCGTGACCACGTTCGGCCCGTCCACATAGGCCAGCGTATTGCCGTCCGGAGAAACCACCGGGTTGCTCTCGGCGCCGGCACCCGTCGTGATCTGCTGCGGCGGGCCGCCGGCGGCGGGTACGGTCCAGATCTTGTACTGGCCATCGTTGCTGCGGTCGCTCGAAAACACCAGCGCGCTGCCGTCCGGGGTCCAGGCCGGCTCGCGGTCGTCGTTGGGGCCGGTGGTCAGCTCTTCGGGGTGGCGGCCGTCGGGGTCGATGGTCCAGATGTGGTAGTTGCCTTCGGGGGCGTAGTTCTGGAAGGCGATGCGCTTGCCGTCGGGCGACCACACCGGTGCGGTCGGCTCGAGGTGCCAGTCGGTGATGCGGGTGGCGGTGCCGCCGCCGGCCGGGATCACCCACAGCGCGCCCTGCGCCGAGAACACGATGCGGCGCCCGTCCGGCGAGGGCGAGGCCGCCATGTTCGTGCCTTCGCGCAGTTCGACCCGGTAATCCTGGGTCGGACCGCGCAGGTCGTTCAACTGGTCGACGCGGCCGCCGCCGTGCAGCTGGCAGGCCGAGAGAAGGAAAGCCGTCGCGGCGACGGCGAGTGCGGTCCTGCGGGTGGAAAGTCCACCGGGTATGCGATGTTTCATGGCGCCTCCGGGATGTTGGAAAGTTGCCGATTTGCACCAATGTGGTGCAGACATCGCTTCAATCGTACGGCCGGGTTCGCTCGGCCATGCGTGTAATGCTGGGTTTTCTGATCGGGCTCAACGCTTATTGCTGACGCATGGGAACTTTTCTCGATAGCTAGACAGTTGCTCAAGGTTAGTCAGCGTACGGAGTACGGCAGCGGCTGGTGGCATGCTGAACCCGTAACGTGTGAATAAAGGAGCCCATCATGTCCGACAATCTGCAAAACCGCGGTGCACAGGACCGCGCCCGCATCAACATGCACGAGAAGCACGAAATCCAGTACTGGACCAAGGCACTGGGCGTGTCCGAGGAAGAGCTGCAGCAGGCCGTCAAACAGGCCGGCAACAGCGCCGAAGCCGTTCGCCAGCACCTGCGCACGAAGCACTGAGCCCGTACTGACCCGGGCGCCGGCAACGGCGCTCCGACCAGGCGTGTCCAGCCGGATGGGCGCTTCGCGCGTCCACCCGGCTGTGCAGGCCGGCCCGGCTTCCGCCAGGCGCGCAACCTCCGCTCCGCATTCGGGCCACGGGTCCCCTCTTCCCGCCCCGCCTGGCCCTGCATCCCCGCCCCACGTACTGAATCGAAAGGAGTCCAATGGATATCCGCGGCTATTTCACATCCCTCGACATCAGCTGGACCAATGCCGCCTTCGCCATTGGCGCCGCGGTCGTCAGCTTCTTCCTGATCCACGGCGCCGTGATGCTGTTCCGGCGCCGCCTGAACCAGCTGGACGGCGAAGCCGCCCAGCGGCCCATCGTCGACGTCCTGCGCCATACCCTGGCCAGGACCAGCAACCTGGCAGTGCTGGCGACCTCGCTGCTGATCGGCGTCTCGGTGCTCGACCTGCCGCCGCCCTGGGACGTCCGGGTCGGCCACCTGTGGTTCGTCACCCTCGGCGCCCAGCTCGCGCTGTGGCTGCACCGCGCGATCGCGGTGACGGCGCGGCGCTACTTCCGCATCCACGGCAAGAACAAGGAAAACGAACAGGTCACGGTGGCGCACACGCTGATGATCTGGGCCCTGCAATGGAGCGTCTGGACCATCTTCCTGCTGGCGATGCTGGCCAACCTGGGCATCAACGTCACGACCTTCGTGGCCAGCCTGGGCATCGGCGGCGTGGCCGTGGCACTGGCGGTGCAGAACATCCTCGGGGATCTGTTCGCATCGCTGTCGATCGCCGTGGACAAGCCCTTCGAGGTCGGCGACTCGGTCTCGGTGTCGGAATTCTCGGGCACGATCGAGCACGTGGGCCTGAAAACCACCCGCATCCGCGCGCTGTCGGGCGAACAGATCGTGATCGCCAACGCCGAGCTGCTGCGCAAGACGGTCCACAACTTCAAGCGCATGACCACGCGCCGCGTGCAGTTCACGCTGCGCATCAACCCGGCCACGCCCCCGGAGCTGGCGGCCAGGGTGCCGCCCCGGCTGTCCGCCATCATCGAGGCCAAGGACAAGGTGAAGCTGGACCACGTCAACCTGACCCTGCTCGACCAGGACTTCATCGAGTACGACATCGTCTACAACCTTACGGACGCGAACTACAGCCTGTTCCTGAACACCCAGCAGCAGGTGCTGCTGGAGGCGATGCAGCTATGCCGCGAGCTCGGCATTTCGACCGCCCCGCGCGCCCAGCAGCTGATCCTGAACGATGGCAGCGGCCCCGAGCAGGCGGCCAACGATGCCGGCGATGTCAAACGGCCCGACGGCCGGGGTACGCCGCAGGCGCGGCCGATGCACTGAGCGCGCCCCACCTCCAATGAGGAGCTTGCCGGACGGCAGCCTAGCGCCGCCGTCCGGCCGATGGCCCTAGAATCGCAGGCCTACGCTTTCGATGGAGGACCGCCCCATGTCGCAACAACAGTCGCAACAGCAGAACCAGCAAAAAGCCCAGGAACAAACCCCGCAGCAGACCCCGCCGGGCACGGAAGCCCTGCTGACCCCGAAGGCCGACCACGGCGAATCGAGCTACGTCGGCCACGGCCGCCTGGCCGACAAGAAGGCCCTGATCACCGGCGCCGACAGTGGCATCGGCCGCGCGGTCGCCCTGGCCTTCGCGCGCGAGGGCGCGGACGTGCTGATCGCCTACCTGAACGAACACGAGGATGCGAAGGAAACCGAGCGCCTGGTGCAGGAAGCCGGCCGCAAGGCGGTGCTGGTGCCGGGCGACCTGGCGGATCCCGCGCATTGCCGCGCGCTGGTCGACCGCGCGGTGCAGGAATTCGGCCGCATCGACGTGCTGGTGAACAATGCCGCCTTCCAGATGACCCACGAATCGATCGAGGACATCCCGGACGAGGAATGGCGCCACACCTTCGCCGTCAACATCGACGCGATGTTCTACATCTGCAAGGCGGCCGTGAAGCACATGCAGCCGGGCGCGTCGATCATCAACACCACCTCGATCAACTCGGACAACCCCAAGCCGACCCTGCTGGCCTACGCCACGACCAAGGGCGCGATCGCCAACTTCACGGCCGGCCTGGCCCAGCTGCTGGCCGAAAAGGGCATCCGCGTGAACTCGGTGGCGCCGGGACCGATCTGGACCCCGCTGATCCCCTCCACCATGCCGCCCGACCAGGTCGCGAGCTTCGGCCAGCAGACGCCGATGAAGCGCGCCGGCCAGCCGGCCGAGCTGGCGCCGGTGTACGTGATGCTGGCATCGAACGAAGCCAGTTACGTGTCGGGCGCGCGCATTGCCGTCACCGGCGGCACGCCCATCCTGTAAACGTAGGCGCTGAACGCGGGCACGGGGTACCGGATAGTCAGGCGTTGTTGAGGAAGCGGCTGCCGTCGTCGTTGCGCGGCGGCTCCGGTTCCGCCCGCGGGTGCTCTTCCGGGTCCCGGTTCGGCTCCGGCGGCTGCGGCAGGTCGGCCGGCGGACCGCCTTCCTGCTCCATGTCGCTGCCCTCTTCCATGTCCTCTTCCGGCTCCACGTGGCGCACCACCGGCTCGGCCTTGCGGAAGCCGGGGAATTCCGCCTCGGCCGGCAGCTTGCCGCTGTCCAGGGCGGTCCGGAAGAAGTCCCCGACCAGCAGGATCGCGCTGTGGCCGCCCTGGCCCCAGTAGTTCGAACGCATCGTCACGCGGTTGTCGTTGAAGCCGACCCAGGCGCCTGCCACCAGGTTCGGGTGCATCATGATGAACCAGCCGTCGGCATTGTTCTGGGTGGTGCCGGTCTTGCCGGCGACGTCGCCGTTGATGCCGAAGCGGTTGCGCACGGCGGTGCCGGTGCCGCGATTGATCACGCCGCGCATCATGTCGATCAGGGTCACGGCGGACGCCTGCGACAGGACCCGTTGCGGGGTCTGGCTGGCGAAGTCGGCTACTACGTTGCCGTCGCGGTCCGTGATCCTGCGCACAAATACCGGGCGGCGGTACTCGCCCTGGGCGGCGATGGTCGAATACGCGCTGACCATCTCCAGCAGCGTCACCGGACTGGTGCCGAGCGCGATCGAAGGCACGGCCGACAGCTTGCTACCGCGCACACCCATGTCCTGGGCCAGTTTGACGATCGGCGCCACGCCGACATCCTGCATCACCTGGGCCGTGATCGTGTTCTTCGAGAACACCAGGCCGTCGCGCATGGTCAGGCGGCGGCCGGTGGTGCCGCTGTTGTCGGTCGGGCGCCAGGTCGTGCCGTTGGGGTCGCGGATGGTCGTGACCGCGTCCAGGTAGGGGTGGTCCGGCGTGATGCCGCGTTCGAGCGCGGCCGCGTAGACGATGGGCTTGAAGGTGGAACCCGGCTGGCGCGTGGCCTGGTTCACGTGGTCGAACTGCTCGCGCTGGAAGTTGCGGCTGCCGACCCAGGCCTTCACTTCGCCGGAGGTCGGGTCCATGGCGACGAAACCGGCTTCCAGACGCGACTTGCCGGCCTTTAGCTGGCGCATGAAGTCGCGGTCGCTTTTCAGGCGCCTGAGGGCCGCCGCCGGGGCTTCGCCGCTGTCCACCGCGCGCTTGTAGTCGCCGGATTCGCGCACGAAGGCGTCGAGCAGATCGCCGTGCGACTGCCAGAAGTAGTCGAAGGGCGCCACGTCTTCGCGCATGTCGGCGTAGGTCTGGGTCGAGGTCGAGTTGATCGGCCAGGAATGGGCCCAGTCGACGTCGGCGATCGCCTGCAGGGCGTCGGCCTGGCGCTCGACGGCGCGCTGGGCCGCCTGCTGCAGGTCGTAGTCGAGCGTGGTCTGCACCACCAGGCCGTCCTGCTGGAGGTTGACGTCGTTCTTGTCGGCCCACTCGACCAGCCAGCGGCGCACGTAGGCGGTGAAGTGGTCGTCCCTGCCATTGCGCTCGGCCTGGCGGCTGAAGTGCACGCCCAGCCTGCGCTTGACGAGCTGCCGGTAGCGGCTCTCGCTGAAGGCGCCGGCCTTCAGCATCTGCCCCAACACCACGTTGCGGCGCGCCAGCGAGCGTTCCGGGTTGGTGACCGGGTTGTAGTAGGCGGTGCCCTTCAGCATGCCGACCAGGGTCGCGGCCTCGGTTTCGCTGAGCTGGAAGGCGGACTTGCCGAAATAGGTGCGCGCCGCCATCTCGATGCCGTAGGTGTTGTACAGGAAGGGCACCGTGTTCAGGTAGGCTTCCAGGATCTCGGTCTTGCTGTAGGTGTTCTCGATCTTGAAGGCGGTGATCAGCTCCTTCAGCTTGCGGTTCAGGTTGCGCCTGCTGCCGATCTCGTCGCGAAACATGTTGCGCGCCAGCTGCTGCGTGATGGTCGAACCGCCCTGGGCATCGCCCTTCAGGTTGGCCAGCATGGCGCCGCCGATGCGCGTGAAGTCGACGCCGTGGTGTTCGTAGAAGCGGTGGTCCTCGGTCGAGATCAGGGCCGTGATCACGTGCGGCGAGATCTCCGACAGCTTCACCCTTTCCTGCAGGCCCTGCTCGAAGCTGGCCAGCTCGCGGCCGTCGCTCGACACCACCACGGTCGGGCGCGCGACCCGGGCCTGCTTGACGTCGTCGATGCCGGGGGTGAGCGGGAACAGCATCGCCACGTAGATCGCGAACAGCACGATCAGGGCCAGGACGGCCCACAGGCCGATCAGCAGCCAGCGCTGCAGCGGCGGACGCGCCATCAGGCCGGCGCGCACCCGCGCGTAGCGCTCGGCGTAACGTGCGCGGGCCCGCTGCGCCGCGGCGCCGGCGCGCCGGCGGTCCAGTCCCGGATAGCCCATCGGCCGCACGACACCCTGATCCTGCTGCTGTTCTTCGTTCTTGTTATGGTCGTCCACGTTGTGTTCCTGCCTGCTCCTGTTGATACCCGCCGCAAGTATAGCCGAGGGCACACGAATCCACGGTGCGCCAGACCGCTTTGCGCTCCCCTAGGCGCTCACAGTCTGCGGCTTGACGTGGCGGCCCGACCGCAGCATCGCCTCGACGTCCGCGCGCGAGGCCGCCTGTGCATACACGTGCCCCTGTACCTCGTCGCAGCCGCGCCGCTTCAGGTAGTCGAGCTGGGCCTCGGTCTCGACCCCTTCCGCGATCACCCGCATGCGCAGCCCGCGCGCCAACTCGATGATGGCCGAGACCATCGCGGCGTCGTCCTCGCTGCCCGGGATATCGCGCACGAAAGAGCGGTCGATCTTCAGCACGTCCACCGGGAAGCGGCGCAGGTAGGACAGGCTGGAATAGCCGGTACCGAAGTCGTCGATGGAGAGTTTTACCCCCATCATCTTGAGCTCCCCCATTGTCCGTATGGCGCCCTCGACGTCTTCCATTACCAGGCTTTCGGTCAGCTCGATCTCGAGGCAGGTCGGCGCCAGGCCGGTCTCCTCGAGCACGCGCTGGATGTCGCGCACCAGGCCGGGCTGGGCGAACTGGCGCGCCGACAGGTTGACCGCGATGCGCAGCGGCCCCAGGCCGGCGTGCTGCCATTCGCAGCTCTGGCGGCATGCCGTGCGCAGCACCCAGGCCCCGATCGGGACGATCAGCCCGGTCTCCTCGGCCAGGTTGATGAAGCGGTCCGGACGCACCAGGCCCAGGCTCGGGTGGCGCCAGCGTATCAACGCTTCCAGCCCCACCACCGCGCCGCTCCCGAGGTCGACCTGGGGCTGGTAATGCAGCTCGAACTCGCCCTGCGTGAGCGCGCTGCGCAGCGCGGTCTCGAGCGCCATCCGTTCGCGCGCCCGCGCATTCATCGCAGGCGTGTAGAACTGCACGGCGTTGCGGCCGAGGTCCTTGGCGCGGTACATCGCCACCTCGGCGTGCTGGATCAGGGTCGGCCCGTCGAGGCCGTCGGCCGGCCAGGCGGCCAGGCCGGCGCTGCCGGTCATCACCAGTTCCTGGCCGTGCAGGGACAGCGGCGCCGCCAGCGCCAGCATCACCGCCTGCACCGTGGCCGCGGCCTCGCTCTCGTCGGCGCGGCCGGGCAGCACCAGCACGAACTCGTCGCCGCCGGTGCGCGCCACGGTGTCGGCGCGCCCGACCGCGGCCTGCATCCGGCCAGCCACCGCCTTCAGCATCTCGTCGCCGGCGCCGTGGCCGAGGGTGTCGTTGACGTACTTGAAGTGGTCGAGGTCGAGCGCCGCCACCCACACCGCATCATTCGGACCGGCCAGCGCGATCGCGGCCTCGATACGGTCCTGCAGCAAGGCCCGGTTGGCCAGTCCCGTCAGGGTATCGTAGCGTGCCCGCACTTCCAGCTCGGCCTCGTAGCGCTTGGCGGTGCTGACGTCGTACTGGGTGATCACGAAGTGGCCCGGCGTGTCCTCGCCCTCCCACACAGGAGCCACGTAGACGTCGGCGTACAGCTCCTGTCCGCTCTTGCAGCGCAGGCGCATGGTGGCGTGCCCTTCGCGCCGCTCGCGCATGGCCTGCAGCAGCTCGGCCACCGGCGCCTTGTCGGGTTCGCGCTCGGCGACGTCGAACAGGCGCCGGCCGACCGCCTCGGCCGCGGTGTAGCCGCGCATGCGCTCGAAGGCCGGGTTGACGTATTCGATCGGGTAGCCGGGCTTGCGGGCATCCACCAGCATCACCACATTGGCGCTGGCCTCGATCGCGCGCAGGTAGAGGTTGGTCCGGGTCAGGGCCTGCTCGAGGTCCCCCGTGCGGCGTTCGACCAGGGCCTCGACGTGGCGGGCGCGCAGGCTGCGCGCGCGCACCCAGGCCGCCAGCGCGAAACTTGCCAGGCAACCCAGCACCAGCACCGCCAGCGGCGCCACGCCGCCGCCGAGATCGGTCGAGCGCGCGGCCAGGCGCAGCTCCCAGCGCTGGCCGGCCACCTCGAAGGGGTGCCGGACCGTGAAGATTTCTTCGCCCAGCCAGCCATGCCAGGCCGGCACCGCGCGCCAGCCCATGCTGTCCCAGCGGAAGGCGGTGCGCATGCCGTTCTCGCCCGTGCCGGCCAGTTCGATGGCGATGCCGGCGCGGCCCAGCAGCCTGGCGCCGCCCAGCGTGCGTCCGACCAGGTCGCTCACATCCAGCACCACCGAGGTATCGCCGAGCACGTTCGCCCGGCGCGCGGCGGCGTCGACAGGAAGCACGCCGCCGCGATAGACCGGCATCACCATCACCACGCCCAGCTGCCCATCGTGCAGCAGCAGCGGCAGCAGCCAGCTTGCCGCCGGACGGCCGCTCTCGACGGCCTGCTCGAAGGCCCGCGCCTGCGGCGCGAAGGACAATGCGTCGTAGCCGAGCAGGCCGGCATTGCCGTTCATGGGTTCGATGTATTCCGCCACCAGGTAACGGTCGCGCTGCGGTGCGGGCGCGATGCCGTCGGGCGTGCGCGCCTGGATGCGGAACCCCGGCCTGCTTCGCGCCTGCCCGGCTTCGTAGCCGCCGCGGCCGCTGCCCTCGACCACGCGGTGGAAGACCACCGCGTCCAGGTAGGGATGGGACTGCATGAGCGGGCGGACGAAGGCGCCGAACTGCCCGCGCTCGACCTTGCCGATGGCCGCGAACAGCGAATTGCTGGCCTGGAGCACGACCAGGACGTCGTTGAAACTGTTGGCCACGGCCGCGTAGTTGGTCTCGGCGCGCTGCAGGAACTCGCCGCGGGCGCGTTCGCGATCGGCCTGGTGCAGGCCGCTGGCGAGCGCAAAAGCGATGACGACGCCGCCCAGCAGGGTCAGGGCGGCGGCGATATCGTGTGGCCGCAGACGGACGCGGCCGATGCGCGCGATCCATTTCGACATAAGCCATGGTAGCAGGGATGGCCCGCTGCCGCCGCATTCGGCACGCGGGCGCGTCTATTCGCGCGGCGCCTCGGCCGGCCTGGCCGGCAGGCGCGCCAGCTGGAAGCCGGCCAGGGTCGCGTACAGCGGCGGGCTGATCGCGCGTGCCACCGCGTAGGCGACCAGCGCGCAGGCCATCAGGCTGAGCACCATGGCATGGCCGTCCACCATCTCCATCACGATGATGAAGGCGGTCAGCGGCGCCTGGGTGGCGGCCGACAGGAAGCCGACCATGCCGAGCGCGATCAGGGCCGGCATCTGGACCCCGTACAGCAGCAGGGCCACATCGTTGCCGATGGCGGCGCCGATCGCCAGCGAGGGCGCGAAAATACCGGCCGGCACGCCGGCCCAGCTGGTCAGCCAGGTCGCCAGGAATTTGAACAAGGCATAGGCCGGCGGCATCGCCGCCGCGCCCTCGACCATGGTGCGGGTGGCGCCGTAGCCGGAGCCGAAAGCCGCGCCCGCGGTCACGATGCCGATCACCGCCACGGCCAGCCCGCAGCCGGCGGCGAACAGCACCGGCCGGCGCGCGCGCCAGCGCGTAAACGGGTCGGGCGACTGGCCCGACAGCGAAGCGATCAGCAAACGCGAGAACAGGCCGCCGGCCAGGCCCGCCAGCACCGCCAGCAGCAGTCCCGGCAGCAGCAGGTCCAGGCCCGGCGCGGGCGCATGGATCACGCCGAAGTAGGTGCCGTTGCCGTGCGCCGACACTGCCACCAGGCCGGCCAGCACGATCGCCGCGATGATCAGGCCGCTGCTGCGCCTTTCGGGCGCGCGCGCCAGCTCCTCGATCGCGAACATCACCCCGCCGAGCGGCGTGTTGAAGGCCGCCGCGATGCCGGCCGCGCCGCCGGCCACCAGCAGGCCGTGCACGCCGACCGGCGCCCCGGCGGGCATGAAGCGCCGCGCCTGCAGCATGATGCCGGCCGCGATCTGCACCGACGGGCCTTCACGGCCCAGCGACAGCCCGCCCAGCAGGCCGCCAGAGGTCAGCAGGATCTTCGCGATGCTCAGGCGCAGCGAGACGAACAGGCCGCGATCGAGGTCGCCGACCTCTTTTTCCAGCGTCGCCATCACCTGCGGAATGCCGGAGCCGGCCGCGCCCGGCGCAAAGCGCCGCGTGCACCAGACCACCGCCGCCGCCGCGGCCGGCGCGACCAGCAGGGGCGCCCACCAGGCCCGCATGCGCAGCGCCGTGAAATAGCTGCTGGCGCTCTCCGCCAGCCAGGTGAAGCCGACCACCGTCAGGCCGGCCACCACGGCTGCCGCCACCACCAGCGCGCGCGCCAGCCACAGCCGCCAGTCGGCGAGCTCCTGGCGTACCGCTTCCCTCATCGAACGGGGTGGCTTCATGGGGTAACATTCCTGCAACGAGGCACTGGGCTTGCCGGTGGATTATCCGTTATCATGCGGGTTATGTCCTCATCATCATTTTCGTCAAAACCTGCCGACGGCGCCGAGGCGGCACCGGAAACCCGCGTGCTGCGCCAGTTCCGTATCGTTTTCAACTCGGTCAAGACCCACTTCCGACAGGTCGAGCGCGAAGCCGGCGTCGGCGGCGCCCAGCTCTGGGCCCTGTCCGTGATCGAACGCCGGCCCGGGATCGGCGTGACCGAGCTGTCGCGCGAACTCGACATCCATCAGTCCACCGCCAGCAACCTGATCAAGAGCTTGAGCGAACGCGGCCTGGTGACGGCCGCGCGCGAAGGCATGGACCGCCGCAGCGTGTCGCTGCGGATTTCGGCGGAAGGCGAAACGGTGCTCAAGAGCGCGCCGATGCCCTTTGCCGGCGTCCTGCCGGACGCCCTGTCCAGCCTCGACCCGGCCACGCTGGAACGCATGGAGCAGGACCTCGGCCAGCTGATCGCCCTGCTCGAAGCGGACGAAGCCAGCGCCAAGGTCCCGCTGTCGCAGCAGCTTTAAGCCCACGCCGGCAGGTCCTGGCGAAAACGCTCCAGCGCCCCGAAATTGCGCTGGGCGACGCAGTTCAGCGCCGTCAGGTGCATGGCGCGCTCGCCGACCTGGCCGCCGGCGCCCTCCTCGTCCAGCAGGCCGCAGCCGGCCGGCGGCGCGCCGAAGCAGTGGGCCGCCAGCCAGACGTCCAGGAAGGTCGCGCCGGATTCGAGCGGCGAGGTGCCAGGATCCGGGGGGTTGCGCGCGAATGGTCGATCGGACCCTGGACGTCGAGTGCCGGATGACCGGCCAGCAAGCCGGCCAGCAAGTCGGCCATCAAGGACACCACCAGGGCCAGCGGCCAGGCCAGCTGGGCGGCGGCGGAAATCAGCTCGTCCATACGATCACCAAAAAAAAGCTCCCGGACTGGCCGGGAGCACAAGAGATACAAAGTATCCTCATCGCTGATCGCGAAGACCGCCCGAAACCGTTCCGGCAGCCCCGCTCACAGATACATTGTCACACAGATCGTGTATTGCAGGCAACCATATTTCTCCAAATGTACTTATTGGGCGGCGCGCGGCACCTGCGGCAAGGCGCAGCGCGAGCGGCGACCTTCGACCGTGCAGGTGTTGCGCTCCCTGCCCTCGCGGTCGTGGACGACGACATCCCAGCGCTCTTCGCCGCGGCGTTCCATGGTCATGAAGCCGAAGCCGTCGATCCAGGAACTCATGGCTTCGACGATGGCGCCCGGGGCCGGCGTGGTGCCCGGCGCGACGCTGGCGGGCAGCGGCACGATGTCCTCGGCGGTGCCGGCGAAGCCGCTGACGAACTGGGTCGGGTGGTCGGACGAGAAGCTCACCTGCTCCCACAGGTGCACGTGGCCGGACAGCAGCACGTCGACGCCCGCCGGCAGCAGGCGCGGCTGGATGGCGCCGAAGGTCTGGATCAGCCCGGCGTCGCCGCCGAACAGCGTGATCGCCCCGGTCTTCCTGTCTTCGCTGGCGCCGAAGCCGTACAGCGGATGGTGGTCGACGGCGATGCTGTGGCGGGTCCTGGCGGCGAGCGTCTCGAGCTTGCGGTAGGTATCGGCGTACTTCTCGAGCCGCACGTCGCCGGCCTTGAAGCCCTTGTAACTGGTGTTGGCGCTGTCGAACACCAGCAGCTGGGCGTCGGCGCCGAGCGGCACGGCATAGGGGTCGGTGTAGTCGCCATGCGCGTCCTGCGCGGGGTCGTCGCAGCTGTTCTGCGGCCTGAAGGGGCGCGGGTCCAGGAAGCGCCACCAGCCCTGCCCGCCGCGCGCGCAGGTCTCATGGTTGCCGCGGGCCACCACCCAGGGTGCCGCCGCCAGCAGGGTCTGCGCCGGGGCGAAAAAGTCGGCCTGCCAGGCATCCCAGCCGTAGCCGAAGGGACTGCCGGCGCAGCCGGGCCGGCCCGCCGGGCACGGATCTTCGCGGTAGTGGTAGTCGCCGACGTGAATCACCAGGTCCGGCTTCCATGCGGCGGCGCTGGCGGCGATGCGTGCAAACGGAAAGGCTTGCGCATCGTTACAGTCCTGGAATTCCTGACCCTTCAGGCGGCAGCCGGTGTCGCCGATCACGACGATGCGTTTCGGCTCGGCCACGGGCAGCGGCAGCCTGCGCCCGGCCACCATGACGCTGCGCGCCCCTGGCGGCAGCGCCGTCTCGCAGCTCTGCACCGGTGAGGACGGCGGCAGCGGCCTGTCCTGGGCCGCGCCGGCTTGCGGCCGCAACGGAATCGGCGAGAGCGGCGTGCGTACGGCCATCGCGGCGGCGCGGCCGTCGATCTCGATTTGCGGGCAGCTGGGCGCCGTGGTGATGGCGCGCGCGATGGCGGCGCCGTCGTCGGCCACGATCACGAAAGCGGATTGCAGCGGGTCGTGCGCTTGCAGGCCGGCGCAGCCGGCCAGGGCGGCGGCGGCCAGGACGGCGGCGGCCAGGACGGCGAAGGGGAAGCGGTGCAGGGACATGGAGCGGTTCCGGGCAAAGTTGACAAGTTACCACATTTCAAAAGAGCAAACTGGCGCTTATCCGATCCGCATATAAGCATAATCCGAATCGTTATTGGCTTGGAAATTACCAGCCTGTTAAGCTCGCACCCCTCCGCAGCCATGGTGCTGCGCAACATATCGAAAGAAGAACATGAGCGTCAAGCACTCCCGTCCCAACCCCGCCCGCGCCCTGCTCGCGCTGGGCCTGATCGCTTCCAGCCTGCCCGCCGCGCAGGCACAGCAGAATACCCCGGACCAGCCCGCAGCCGGCGAGATGCAGGCCGTGGTCGTCACCGGCACCCGTTCGCTGAACCGCCGCACGCTGGAAACCGAATCGCCGGTCGACGTCATCTCCAGCAGGGAGCTGCTGGGCACGGGCTCGAGCGAACTGGCCACCGTGCTGTCGCGCCTGCTGCCCTCGATGAACTTCCCGCGCCCGGTCGGCGCCGACGCCAGCGATGCCGTGCGTCCGGCCCAGCTGCGCGGCCTGTCGCCGGACCAGACCCTGGTGCTGGTGAACGGCAAGCGCCGCCATACCTCGGCTGTGGTCAACGTCAACGGCACCCAGGGCCGCGGCTCGGCGCCGGTCGACCTGAACGCGATCCCGCTGGCTGCGATCGACCACATCGAAGTCCTGCGCGACGGCGCCGCCGCCCAGTACGGCTCGGACGCCATCGCCGGCGTGGTCAACATCATCCTGAAGAAAGGCGCCGAAGGCGGCGAGGCCGAAATCCAGTACGGCGAATACGACAAGGGCGACGGCGAACAGACCACCGTGCGCGGCTCGGCCGGCTTCGCCCTGGGCGACAAGGGCTGGCTGCGCGTGGCCGTGGAAGCCGCCAACCGCAATCCGACCAACCGCGCCTTCCCGGACCCGCGTCCGGAAGCAGGCCCGCGCCGCGGCACCCTCACCCAGCGCTACGGCGACCCGGACAGCCGTCCGCGCAGCCTGTTCCTGAACAGCCAATACAACATCAACGAGAACCTGGACTGGTACGCCTTCGCCAACTACGGCGAGCGCAAGACCTCGTCGGCAGCGACCTGGCGCACCGCCTACACGACCCCGTTCAACGCCGCCGCGCCGACGCTGCGCACGCCCCTGTATCCGGAAGGCTTCCTGCCGCTGCAGGACAGCACATCGACGGACAGCTCGCTGGTCACGGGCCTGCGCGGCGAACTCGCCGGCTGGCGCTGGGACGCCAGCCTGAACTTCGGCCGCAACCGCTTCGAGCTCGACGTCGACAACACCACCAACCTGAGCGCCGGCTTCCCGAACCCGGGCCAGACCAGCTTCTACGCCGGCAAGCTGACCACGACCCAGGACGTGGCCAACCTCGACGTGGCGCGCGACATCCCGGTGTCCTGGATGGCGGGCCCTCTGACCGTGGCGCTGGGCCTCGAAGCCCGCTACGAGTCGTACGAGATCGGTGCCGGCGAGCCGAATTCCTATTTCGGTGGCGGCGCCCAGGGCTTCTCCGGCTTCCGTCCCGAGAACGCCGGCAAGAACAGCCGCAACAACCAGTCGCTCTACCTGAACCTGGAAGGCGACATCACCAGCAAGCTGTCCGGCTCGCTGGCGGTGCGCCACGAGCGCTACAGCGACTTCGGCAACACGACTTCCGGCAAGGCCTCGGCGCGCTACGCCTTCACGCCGCAGTTCGCGCTGCGCGGCACGGTGTCGAACGGCTTCCGGGCGCCTTCGCTGGCCCAGGAGTCGTACACGATCACGACCACCAACTTCCTGGTCATCAACGGCCAGAACACGCCGTTCGAGACCGGCACCTTCGCGGTCGGCAGCGCCGCCGCGAGCGCCCTCGGCGCCCAGGCCCTGAAGCCGGAGCGCGCGCGCAACCTGAGCTTCGGCGCCCAATGGCAGCCGATCCGCAACTGGACCACCACCGTCGACCTGTACCGCATCGACATCGACGACCGCGTGATCTTCTCGTCCAACCTGCTGCTGTCCAGCGCCGCAGCCGCCGGCCTCAATACGGCGCTGCAGAACCAGGGCATCTTCGTCGGTGCGGCGCGCTACTTCACCAACGCCGTCGACACCCGCACCAAGGGCGTGGACGTGGTCAGCACCTACCGCATGAACCTGGCCCAGGGCGCGCGCGCCGACTTCACGCTGGCCTACAACCACAACGACAACGAAGTGCGCCACGTAGCGGCAACCCCGGCGCTGCTGGCCGACGCGGGCCTGGTGCTGGCCGACCGCCAGACCGTCAACCGCCTGACCGTCGGTTCGCCGAAGGACAAGCTGACCCTGTCCGGCGACTACACCCGCGGCACCTGGAGCGGCCACGCCAACGTGACGCGTTACGGAAAATTCACCGTCCCGCAAAACACCGCGGCGCTGGACCAGACCTACGACCCGCAGTGGGTGCTGGACGTGTCCACCTCCGTGCGCGTGGCCAGCAACTGGCGCGTGACCCTGGGCATCGACAACCTGACCAACCGCTATCCGGCCCAGGTAACCTCGAACGGCAACCTGAACGTGAACGGCACCCAGCCCTACAGCGTGTGGGCGCCGAATGGGTTCAACGGGCGCTTCTTCTACGGCAAGGTGGGTTACAGCTGGTAAGCGTGCGCCGCTGCATGTACCCCTGAAGCGCTACCGTACGCCGCTCCCCGGCCCGGCCTGGTTATCATGAACACATGCATAACATACCGATGTGGGCCCAGGCCGGGTTCTGGGGTTTCGTGGCGGGTGCGGCGCTGCTGATCGGCGCCGCGGCCGGCTATTTTCTCGAGGTGCCGCAGCGCGTGATCGCGGCCATCATGGCCTTCGGCAGCGGCGTCCTGATCTCGGCGCTCTCGTTCGAACTGATGGACGAAGCCTACCGCCAGGGCGGCTTCGATGCCACCGCCTACGGCTTCCTCGGCGGCGCCGCGGTCTACACCGCCGCCAACTGGTATCTCGACCACCGCGGCGCCAAGCACCGCAAGCGCTCCGGCGACCAGCAGCCTTCGGAATCGGAAGACAGCGGCAGCGGCCTGGCGATCGCGGTCGGCGCCCTCCTCGACGGCATCCCCGAATCGATCGTCATCGGCCTGT
>Ga0265798_10001621_pt1 | contig 34669 bp, 31 predicted proteins | sample P3T30metagenome_FD_192430 | JGI IMG/M metagenome (GOLD analysis project Ga0265798, IMG submission 192430) | Plant litter microbial communities from East Loma Ridge, Irvine, California - P3 T30 | ecosystem: Environmental > Terrestrial > Plant litter > Unclassified | place: USA: California... | reverse complement strand
CCCCCCCCCCCCCCCCCCCCCCCCCCCCCCCCCCCCCCCCCCCCCCCCCCCCCCCCCCCCCCCACGCGTATAACCGGCGATCATGGGCGAACCACGCGGACAAGCCATACCGACGTCCGATTGCTCAAGCCGCTCCTGACGATAGTGCTGACCGCGTATTTCGTGCCGTTGATCGCGCCGCTGATGACGTCCGGTACGCTGTCGCTCGACCTGTCTAGTACGGGCAACACGCAGCTGACCTCGCTGATCGCCGCCATCACGGCGTTGCTCGTCTTTCGGCGAGTCACGGTCTACCCAGGGGCTCGGGCGTTCGGCTTTATCCTGCCCGCCTTTTCGACGACGTTCGGGGTCGCTGCGGCGATCCTGTTGACGTCGCGCGTGAGCTATAGCGGCTCGATGCTGCTGACCGGGTACCTCGCGTCGGTGGGCGTGACGTTCCTGCTCGGCTATTTCAATCGGAACGCGGCGCCCAGGCGCATGTATTACGTTCCTGCCGGCAAAACCGGGATTGTCGATGACACCCCCGAGGTCGACTGGATCAAGCTCGTCGAACCGATCGTTCCCGACGATCCGCATGCCTCGATCGTCGTCGATCTGCGCTCGAACCATTCGCCCGAATGGGAGCGGATGCTGGCACAGGCGGCGATCTCGGGCATTCCCGTCTATCACACCAAGCAGTTGCGCGAATCGCTGACCGGGCGCGTCCAGATCGAACATCTGTCCGAGAACAGCTTCGGCTCGCTGTTGCCGGCGCTTGGCTATCGCGGGATCAAGCGGACGATCGATATCGTCGCGAGCATCATATTGCTCCCGTTCCTGTTGGTGCCGCTGATCGTCGTTGCGCTTCTGGTGCGGATCAGCTCGCCCGGGCCCGTGCTGTTCCGTCAGCAGCGCATGGGCTATCGCGGCATACCCTTCAACATGATCAAGTTCCGCACGATGGTGGAGCAGGCGACAACGACCGGCGATGTCGCGGCGCGCCATTCGGCAATCACGCGCGATGACGACGACCGGGTCACCGGTATCGGTCGCTTCCTGCGCCGCTCGCGCATCGACGAACTGCCGCAGATCATCAATATCCTGCGCGGTGAGATGAGCTGGATCGGTCCGCGGCCGGAAGCAGTGCCGCTGTCAACCTGGTACCAGAGCGAGCTCCCGTTCTACGCCTATCGTCATATCGTGCGGCCCGGGATCACGGGGTGGGCGCAGGTCAATCAGGGCCATGTCGCCGGGCTCGACGATGTCCACGTCAAGCTCCACTATGACTTCTACTACATCAAATTTTTCTCGTCGTGGCTCGACCTGCTGATCGCGCTTCGGACCATCGGCATCATGCTGACCGGTTTCGGCGCCAAATAGTCAGCGCATTATTTCTGAGACGCCTACCACGATCGGTGCGCTCACGACGAGTATGACGACCGCCCACCAGCGTATCCTGCGATAGACGCCGACGCGAGCGGAGGGCGGGGCGGTCGGTTGGGGTCTGGGATGGCGCCCGTCATAGCGCTGCAGGCGGGTCTGGACGCGGCGCTGGCGGGCGATGTGAAGCCGCTCGCTTTCCGCCAGAGCGTCGTCGTGGCGGCCCCTGGCACCGACGTCCGACAGGCAGCGATAGGCCTGCTGAACCTCGTGCAAGCGCCCCGGCAGTTTGGCCGATCGTGCGTGATCCGGATGATGCTGTTTCGCCAGCCGGACGAATGCGGCGCGAATGTCGCGGAGCGACGCATCGCGGGCCACGCCGAGGACCTGATAAAAATCACGTTGGCTCATCGGTGGCGAGCCTCGACCAGGGCGCGCATCGCATCGATCCGTTTGCCGGCGGAATCATGCGCGGCGAACAACTCGATACCGAGATCGCCGTTACCGAGACGCCCTAAGATGGCCGCCCCCGCGACCGGGTCGAACCCGGCATCGAGCATCAGATTTCCCCCCAGTGCATCGGCCTCGCGTTCGGTTTCGCGAATGATTCGGCCGCTCCGTCCCAGCGTGCGGCCGAGGCCGTGTCTTACTTCACCGCCTCGCATGACGACCGCGTGATGCAGGATGTTGTGCGCCATCTCGTGCGCGATGATGAATGCGAGTTCGTCGTCCTTCCGGACCGTCGACAACAGACCGGTGGTGATGAAGACATGGCGGCCATCGGCATAGGCATTGCGCTGGTCCGAGCGTGCGAGGTGGACGTAAGACGGGCAGGCGAGGCGCGGCATTACCGGGACGGTCGAGACTATGCCGTTGCGCAGCAGCAAGACAGGAAATGGCGTGTTCTTCTGTGCCAGCAGATCGCGGACGGTATCGGCGCGAGCATGCGCTCGAGCGGCGTCGAACGGTGCGGCCAGCGCGGTCTCGCGCGGGATTTCGAGGCCATCCACCGCAAGCAGTACGTCGCCGGGACGGATTCCCGCCAGTGCGGCGGGACCGCCCGGGACGACCGCGATCACGCCGGGACCCCGATCGAGCGACTGTCCGGCGATCATGCCGGCGCGATCGGCCAGTTCGAATTGCGACAGATGCTGGAGTACGAGGCCAAGGTCGGACGCAAGCGCCGGACAATGGGCGCGGCCTGCGGTGGCCAGATGAAAAGCGATGTGCTCGACACGGCCATCGGCTTCCCGGCCCGGTAATGTCGATACTGGCCTCGATGCCGGGGCAGGGGCCGACGAGATCGACTTTGTGACGGGCGCTGCGGTCTGCGCCAGCGCAGAGCCGAGTGCCGGTTCGATCGCGATCAGGACGATAGCGCCGAAGAGTTCAAGCACGGAATTGACCGAAGGCATACGCGATCAATCGATCGTTTTACGAGTACAGACAAGAAAAAGGCCCGGAATGGATGACCATCCGAGCCGTTTTTCTACCGAAAACCAGATGGCTTACGGGCTGTTAGGCGTATCGTCGTTCTTGTCCACGGCAACATAGATGCCGAGACCGACTGCAACGACAGCCAGTGCAGCGACGATGAAACCACCACCGCTGGCAAGTGCGTTGTCACCATCGACCGATTCCTTGGCCGGCTGGGTCAGCGGGGTAGCGACGGGAGCCGCTGCTGCGATCGTCGGCGCCGCGACGAGCGAAAGCGCCGTCATCGCCGTGTAAAGTGCCTTCAATTTCATTGCCTTCATCCCCTTTTAGGATTCGGAAAATCCAATATCGTAGCTTCCATAGCCCTGAAACGCCACCATTGTCCACCTCAAACAGTGGCAAGTTTTGCTATTCGTCATAGACTTATAGACGACATCGAAACTCGTCGAGCAACGGCAAGTTCCTTTGTCTGTGGTGTTCTAGAAAGATTCGGTTATCGCAATCATGACGTATACGATGATCGGGCCGAAGTGTTAAGCCGATCATCGCATGGCTCAGAGGCCGTGATAGCTGCGATACCATTCGACGAAACGCGGAACGCCTTCGGCGATCGTCGTCCGCGGTTCGAAACCAAGGTCGTTCTGGATCGCGCTTATGTCGGCAAAGGTATCGCGTACGTCGCCGGGTTGCATCGGCAGGAGGCGGCGTTCGGCGGGGCGACCGCAGGCCTGCTCGATCAGCGAAATCATCTCGCCGAGATCTTCCGACTGGCTGTTGCCGATATTGTAGATCCGGTGTGGGCTCACGCTGCCGCCTGCCTTGAGCGCGCCATCGTCCGCGGGCGGGTTGTCGACGCAGGCGACGATGCCGGCGACGATGTCGTCGATATAGGTGAAGTCGCGGCGCATCTGACCCTCGCCGAACACGTCGATCGGACGGCCTTCTAGGATCGCCTTGGTGAACAGCCACATCGCCATGTCGGGACGACCCCAGGGGCCATAGACGGTGAAGAAGCGCAGGCCCGTCTGCGGAATCCGGTACAGATGCGCGTAGGTCTCGCTCATCAGCTCGTCCGCCTTCTTGGTGGCGGCATAGAGCGACAGCGGCTGGTCGACGCGGTCCTCGACGCGGAACGGCAGCGTGTCGTTGCCGCCATAGACCGATGAGGACGAGGCATAGACCATATGCTCAACCTTCCGGTGCCGCGCGATCTCGATCATGTTGAGATGCCCGGCAAGATTGGCCTGCAGATACGCGCGCGGGTTCTCGATCGAATAGCGCACGCCGGCCTGTGCGCCGAGATGGACGATCCGGTCGAACTGTTCGCCGTCGAGCGCGGCCTCAAGCGCGACGTGATCGGAGAAGTCGACCTGCTTGAACGCGAACCCGCTATTCGATCCGGCCCCCAGCTTGTCGAGTTCGGCCAGTCGGGCATGCTTCAGCGTGACGTCGTAATAGTCGTTGAGGCTGTCGATGCCGAGTACCGTGTCGCCGCGGGCGAGCAGGTGGCGGCTGACGTTGAAGCCGATGAACCCGGCCGCGCCGGTAACGAGAACGCGCATGCGGTCACTCCTGAAATTTCAAAATGCCTCTACGGGGTGGTCCTGTAAACGGCAACGGCCGGTCACTTGAGACGGGCGCCTGCTTGGGAAAGCCGGTCGCTTTGGAAAGACTGTCGGGGGTTCAGCGCGCGTGCCATTCGCGCGCCCAGGCCTGGAACATCAGCACGCCCCAAAGCGATGCGGTCCGGTCATGCGTGCCGGCGAGATGCTCGGCCCAGCGCGTGCGGATCGCGGCGACGTCGAGCGTCGGTTGCTCGGCCAGCGCCTGCACCGACAGGAGCGAGTCCGCCCAGTCGCGAAGCGGCCCGCGCAGCCAGCCGCCAATCGGGATCGCGAACCCCGCCTTGGGCCGCTCGATCAACGCCTTGGGAACATAGCGATACAGGATCTGGCGCAGTGCCCATTTGCCCTGGCTGTCGCGGACCTTGAACGCGAGCGGCGTGCGCCACGCCTGTTCGACGACGCGGTGGTCGAGCAGGGGGACACGGGTCTCCAGGCTCGCCGCCATTGCCGCGCGGTCGACCTTCGTCAGAATGTCGTCGGGCAGATAGGATCGCATGTCCCAGTGCATCATCTGCTCCGTCGCGGTGTCGCGGAGCGCAGGCGGCGTATCGATCGATGCGGCGAGGCAAACGTCGGAGGTCAGCGGCAGCGCGCCCGACCATTCCTCGCTGGAGGCGCGATAGATGTCGGCGACCCCGACCGGCGTTTGCAGCATCCGGCCAACCTTGTGCACCTTGTCGCCCAGCATGCCGATGCGCGGTACCCCCGGGAGCCGGGTCAGCGAGTCCCAGGTGCCTGGCGACAACCGGGTGAGCGCCTTGCCAATCCCGGCGCGCAACGGAGCCGGAACGCGCGCTGCCATATCCCAGTAGCGGCGCGACACGAGGTAGCGATTATAGCCGCAGAACAGTTCGTCGCCGCCATCACCCGACAGCGCGACGGTGACCGACTTCCGCGTTAGCCGACTGAGCAGCACGGTCGGGATCTGCGAGGAATCGGCAAACGGCTCGTCGTAGATCCGCGCGAGATCGGGGATCACCGCGCGGACGTCCTCGGCACCCACATACATCTCGTGGTGATCGGTGCCGAGATGTGCGGCGACCGCGCGGGCATGCGGGGCCTCGTCGAACCCGGTTTCGGCAAAGCCGATCGTGAAGGTCTTCACGTCGGCGCTGGTGACGTTGCGCATCAACGCGACGATCGCCGAGGAATCGACGCCGCCCGACAGGAATGCACCGACCGGTACGTCGGCGACCGTTTGGATCTTGACCGCCTCGGTCAGCCGGGCTTCGAGCCCCGACAGCGCCTCGCTCTCGGTCATCGCCGGATCGACGCCCGCCGCGACGACCGCGTCGAGCGACCAATAGCGCCGGCATTCCACACCGGATGATGCCGGGCTGGAGGTGGGGCCCGCTGCGGTCGGGGGCAGGGCGGGCGGCGTGCCCAGCGCCGCGCGGCCGAGCGTCACGATCACGCCGGGTTCGACCTTGAAGACGTGGCGCAGGATCGACCAGGGCGCCGGCACGTAGTTGAAGCGCAGGTAGAGCGACAGCACGTCGGGATCGACCGGATTGTCGAAACCGGGCGCGGCGCGCAACGCCTTCAATTCGGACCCGAACACCAGTCCGACCTTGCTCCATCCGTAGAAGAGCGGTTTCTCGCCCATCCGGTCGCGGGCGAGGCTCAGCGTCCGCTCCTGCTGATCCCACAAAGCGATCGCGAACATGCCGACCGCGCGTTCGAGCGTCGCGTCGAGACCCCAGCGGGTGATGCCGTGGGTCAGCGTCTCGGTATCCGAATGGCCGCGCCATGCGATCGGTCCGGTCGCTTCGAGCTCCCGGCGCAGGTCGAGGTGATTGTAAATCTCGCCGTTGAACACGATCCTGTAGCGATCGCAGGGCGATGCCATCGGCTGATGCCCGGCGGGCGAGAGATCGATGATCGACAGGCGCCGGTGCGAAAGCGCGATACCGACCGCGGGATCGGCCCACGCCCCGCCGTCATCGGGCCCGCGATGCGTGAGCGCAGCCGCCATCGGCGTCGCATCGACGGCCCCACCGGACACGCCCCAATACCCTGCGATCCCACACATACGAGCCCCCGGTATCTGCTAAGCAATGACTTCTCGCGTGGGAAACCGTTGCAACGCGATTTCAAAGCAGCATCTCTGCCGCAAAGTCCAGTCAAGCCGCATATGCGGACGATCGTTGTCCGATCTAATACTCTTGTTAAAGGACGACGGGGTCGCTGCCGGCCCGCATAAGGGGATGGAACATGACAGGCGACATGCGGGCAGGGAATATCGATCCGAAAACCGTCGATGGGTTTGGCGAGGAATGGGCTGCGTTCGATCAGAGCGATCTTCCCGCCGACGAACATCGTCGGATCTTCGACGATTACTTCTCGATCTTCCCGTTCGGTGACCTGCCGTTCGATGCCGAAGGTTTCGATCTCGGTTGCGGATCGGGGCGCTGGGCCGATCTGATGGCCGACCGGGTCGGGCGGCTTCATTGTATAGATCCATCGGACAAGGCACTCGCGGTTTCGCGGCGTAAGCTCGCGCGGCACGACAACGTCGCGTTCCACCATGCCGGGGTCGATGATATCCCGTTGGCCGACGACAGCCAGGATTTCGGCTACTCGCTCGGCGTATTGCATCACATTCCCGATACCGAATCCGCATTGCGCGATTGTGTAAACAAGCTGAAGCCGGGAGCGCCTTTTCTCGTCTATCTCTACTATAGTTTTGACAACAAACCGCTGTGGTTCCGCTCTGTATGGACCGCTAGCGACCAAGTTCGGAAGATTGTCGCGCGTCTACCGTTCGGCGCACGCAAGGCATCGACGACGATGCTGGCTGCGATGGTCTATTGGCCGCTTACACGTGTGGCGCTGTTGGGGGAAAAGCTGGGCGCGAACGTCGACAACCTGCCGTTGGCGCCGTATCGGCATTATAGTTTTTACACGATGAGGACAGATGCGCTCGATCGCTTTGGTACGCGGCTAGAGCAGCGCTTCAGTCGCGCGCAGATCAAGGCGATGATGCAGCGTAGCGGGCTCACCGACATCACTTTCCGCGACGGCGTTCCCTATTGGGTGGCCTGCGGCCTCAAGGAATAGGGTCATGCCTCACCATATCTGCGTCATCACGCCGCGGTTCACTATCTCTGGCGTTCCTCTGGCGCAGTTGCGCTTCGCGCGCGCGCTGGCGGAAGCAGGGAATACCGTCGACATGGTTTTCGGCTACGTTCCCGAAGGTCTTGTGATTCCGGCGGTCGAAGGCGTGCGGATCGTCGTGCTTGGGCAACCGAAGGTACGTTCGATGATCGGGCCTCTATGGCGCTATTTTCGCAGCGCGCGGCCCGATATCGTCTTTGCGGCCGAGGATCATCTGACCGCCCTGGTGCTGTTCACCGCAATGCTTGCGGGATCGCGGGCCAAGATCAGCGGCTCGTCGCGGGTCACGCCGTTCGATACGTATTCGCGCACGCCGCTCACCAAGCGCTGGTTTCTCAAGCAGTTCATGCGCGCTGTCGCGCGACGCGCCGATGCGCTGACCTGCGTGTCCGAGGACATGGTGCTGCAATACCGACAGGTCTTTTCAGGGTCGCGTCATGTCTGCGTCTACAACATCGTCGACGACCCCACCTCGCGGCAGCGCATGCACGAGCCGGTCGGCGATCCCTGGGTAACCGAGGCGACGGTGCCGCTCGTCATCGCAGCTGGCAGCCTGGAACATTGGAAGGGTTTCGAAGACCTCGTCACGGCTTTTGGGCTGGTCCGCGATCGCGGTAGCGACGCCCGCCTGATGATCCTCGGCGAAGGCTCGGACCGCACCAAGCTCGAAGCCCAGATCGAAGCGCTGGGGCTGCAGGATCGCGTCAGGCTACCGGGGCATACGCCTAACCCGCTCAAGTATTTCGCGCGAGCGCAGGTCTTCGCGCTGTCGTCGCGGGTCGAGGGCATGCCCAACGTGCTGGTCGAGGCGATGATGTGCGGATGCACGGTCGTCGCGACCGATTGCCCCACTGGTCCGCGTGAACTCCTGCAAGACGGCCGCTATGGCTATCTCGTCGCGCCGCGCGATCCCGTTGCGCTCGCCGACGGGATCGAGGCTGCATTGGACACGCCGATCGCACCGGATCGCACGGTGGAGGCGATCCGTCCGTTCGCCCAGGACGTCGTCATTCGCCGGCACATGGAGACGCTGGGGCTGGCAGGCGCGTGAACACGGCAGGCCGGCACACTCGGGTGCGGATCGTCCATCTCGTGCCGGCGGACGGTATCGGAGGGGTTGAGACCGCTGCGAGGTCGATGGTCGCAGCGGGCGATGCCCCGTGCGATTTCTCGCTCCTCTTCATCGAGCCGGAACGGTCCACGCGCGCGAGATTCGGCATCTTCCAGTTGCTGAGCGCCAACGCGAGGGCCTTTCGTCGGGTGAATGCGCTCCATCCCGACGTGATCGTCTGCTCGCTATGGCGCAGCGTGCCGCTTGCGGTGCTGTTGCGGGCGACGCGACGCGCCACGAAGCTTGCCTTCTTCGTGCACAACGACGTCGCGATGCATCGTTTCGACGCATTGCTGTCGCGTATAGGGATTCGGGTGGCCGACGTGATCTGGGGCGATTCCGCCGCGACGCTCGCGGCGCGCGGTGTGCCTGCGGATCGTTCGCGCGTGATCTCGTTCGTGACGGACCGGTTGGTTCCGCCCGTCAGCCACGATGCCGCGCCGCGCTTCGTCAGTTGGGGACGCCTCAGTCGTCAAAAAGGGATCGACCGGTCGATCCGGTTGATCGCGCGTCTTGCCGAACGCGGGCTCGACGTTCGCTACGACGTTTATGGCCCCGACGGAGGCGAGCAAGAAAATCTGGCGGCGCTGGCGCGTGATTTGGGGATCGGGGACCGCGTCCGCTTTCCAGGGCCGGTGCAGCGCAGCGCGCTCCCCGACATCGCCGCGCGGCACCGCTTCTTCCTGCAACTCAGCCGATCGGAAGGAATGTGCATGGCAGCGGTCGAGGCGATGCAACTCGGCCTCGTTCCGATCGCGACCAAGGTCGGTGAGATGGCGCAGTATGTGCGATCGGGCGACACCGGAATATCGGTCGATTCGGACCGGATCGAGGTAGCGGCAGACGCGGTGGAGTATCTGATTAACGACGATAAGGCCTGGCAGCGCCACTCGGACGCGGCTGTGCGTCATTGGCACAACGCGCCGCTTTACGCAGAGGATGTATGCAGTGCCGCCCGCGCGCTTTGCGAAGAGCGCTCCTGAGAATTAGGATCGAGTATGCGAGCCAGGCGTGACTGCGCAGCGGACGGCGAATGATCGCGCTCGTAGAGTGCGCGCATCGCGGGGGCGAACGCCGGTGGTGGCGCCGTCTCGGCCAGGGTCAACGCAGCAACGAACGTGTCTGCATCCGCGCAGCAGCGATTGGCGGCGACGACGTCCTCCGCATAGCCGGAGAACGCCTCGGGCGTGCCGACGACATGCTTGCCGAACATCAGCGCTTCGGCGACTTTGGTCTTCATGCCCGATCCGTCGAAGATCGGCGCGACCACCACCGTGGCATCGGCGTACCAACGCGCCAGATCGTCGACCGCGCCGATCAACGACACCGAGGCGTTGCCGTCGAACCGTGCCGCGAGCGTCTCCATGCCGCGCCCGACGACCATGACGTGCAACCCGATCCGCGGCGCAACCTCTCGCGCGAACCAGTCGATCCCTGCGATATTGGCATAGAAGCCGCCTCCGACGAACAGCGCATAGGGAGGCTTCGCCGGCGTCGCTGGGGGTGGCACGCGGCTGCCTTTGTCCGCGAGCACGATCGGCGCGACCACATCCGCGGCCCGGCCGTACAGGCGACGAAGTTTCGCGGAGTCGCGGGTGCTGAGGGTCACGCGCACATCGCTGGACTGCACCGCCTTGCGCTCGGCGATATAATTGGCCGCGAGCACGGCGAGCGATTTCAGGGTGCGCCGCTCGCGCATCGAGCCCCAGAAGAAACGGGCTTCGACATTGTGGAAGAACGTCACGACGCGAACGGTCGGGTGCGCCGCCTTGATAGCCGCTGCGGCAGCGCCGAGGTTGGATCCGTCGATGAAGGCGGTATCGATCCGCTCCGTATCGATCGTCGTCAGGATCGTCGCGATGCTGGCATCGTCGATGCCGTCGACATGCCCGCGGATCACGCCGCGCGGCGTTCCCGGCCGGGGCTGCAGGCGAAGATCGATCAGGTCGTCGCCGAACAGGCTGTGGAGCAGCTCGGCGTTGATACGGCTCAGCATCGTTCGACCACCCGACGGTGCGGCGGGATCGGTCGCGTGGAGCAGCAATATACGGTGTGGGTCAGCCGACCGCGACGCGCCCATCGTCATCTCTGCCGACCGTCGGCGCTGGTACGCATGAAACGAAGCCTTGCCGCATAGGGCAGGCGATGCGCCAAATTTGTCATGTGGCCCCTGTTCGAGTACGCATCGCACGGTACCGACCTGCCGGCTGAACGTCGCGAAAGCCTGCAACATCCGCCCCGCCGTTGCAATGTGCGAGGCGTCGCGGCGGGACGTTCGGGCTTGCCCGCTCGATCCGCGGCCGACCCGATCGTCGCCGTCACCTCACGGCGATTGGTTGTCACGCTATGCGCACCCTGTAAGGAATGGCAGTGGACGCCTGCTCAAGGATCGGATCGGACCGATCGGCGAGTGCAGAGGCTGCGATACAGACACGGCTGCGATACAATGGTCGGTCAGACCGGGGAAACACGGCGAATGACCCAAGGTGCATCTACTGGTGAAGCCGAATCCGCAGTGTTGGCGGCGCATCCCATATTGATCATAGGCGTGCCCTGCTACAACGAGGCGGAGTTCCTCGAGCGGACATTGCAATCGCTGACGGATCAGACGTGGCGCGACTTTGCCGTACTGATCAGCGACAATGCCTCGACCGACGATACCGGTCGGATAGCGTCGGCGTTTTGCAAAAACGACAATCGGTTCCGCTATCACAAGCAGTCGAGCAACATCGGATCGGGGCGAAATTTCAATTTCATCCTCGAACACACCACCAGCCGCTATATCCTATGGATGGGCGCGCATGATCTGATCGAACCGGCTATGGTCGAGCGACATATCCGATTGCTCGAACGCCGGCCCGAGGTCAGCGTATCGCAATCGGCACATGCATGGATCGATACGAAGGACAGGTTCGTCGAACGGGTCGACGATGGCGACCTGGATGGTGGCGATGCCGATGATCCCGATCGATATCTCCGTTCGATCGGTCAGAACCGCAACAACATCGGCGCGAACAGCATCATTCGCCGCGCCATGCTGAACGGCGTGCGCTTTACCGACGTTGTCGGCACCGATCGGATCATGCTGTCGCACCTTGCGTTTCGCGGACCGTTCGCGACCGATCCGGATATCCTTTACAAGCGCCGCACGTTCGCGACGCGGAGCGGCAACAATCCCTATATGGAACGACTGACGGGGCGTTCGAATGCGGCCGAGGACTGGAGCGCGTTTGCGCGGGAATATGATCGCGATTTTGCCGGGCTGCTCGGCGATCGTGCGGACAGCGACCGTCTGCGGCGCGCGCTCGCACTGAGACTGCGCTATCATCTGCCGGTGGAGCGATCGTCGCTGCTGACGCGCGTATTATGGACGATACGGCGTGTCCGGAAATGGTCGGGAAAAATCAGCGGCATGATGCGCCGGCATGCGTGACATGATCGCTGACGCAACCTGCAGCGGGACCGAGAAGGTTTCCGGCGATCCGCTGTCGCGGGTCACGATTATGGTGCACACCGCCAATCGGCCCGATCAACTCTATCGACTGCTGCGTTTCTATGCGGCGGTGCCCGGTGTGGAGGCTTGCACGATCCTGATCGCCGACGGCAGCGATTCGGACAATATCGCGCGCTTCGACGCCTTGATGCGATCCGCGCCGTTCGACCTGAACTATGTATTGTCGCGATTTTCGCCGGACATAAGCTTCCCCGAGCGATTACGACGAGCATGTTCGAGCGTCACCACCGACTATGTCATGCTGGCGGCCGACGATGATTTCTATTTTCTCGATTGGGTACGAAGCGCGGTTGAGGATCTGGCTCGCAGGAGCGACACGACCGCGATCGTCGGCAATTACCTGATCTTCGGCCTCAACAGCTTCACCGCGTTTTCCGACACGGTCAGCATCGCCGACGGCGCGCCGGAGCGGTTTGCCATTCCCTGGCTCGACGGCGACACGGCAGAGGCACGGATCGGCGAACTGGGTGCGAATCCTCATGGTATCCAGACCATCGCCTGGTACGCGCTTCACCGGACGGAGACACTGACGCGCATATTCGATCACGGCGCCGACTACGACTTGCCGGTGTTGCTGTTCGAGCGCTTTTTCACTGTCGCGCAGGCGGCGTCGGGCAAGACGCATTTCTCGCCCGATATCTTCCTCGCCAGGCAAACCGATGCGAACCCGGCAGATCGGTCCTGGCGGGCCGAGCCGATGGGATTGACCGCGCAACAGCATGGCGTCGCCAGGCTGGAGGCGTGTGCCCAGGCATTCCTGTCGGAGGTGCTGGGCTACGACTCCGCGCAATCGGCTGCGATGGTGGCGACCGCTTATGCCAACGAAATCCGCATGATGCGGCAGGCCGATGGTCGACGGCTGTTGCGGCGTATCGTCAACCGTCTGGGTGTGCGCCGTTGGCTTGACGCCTTTCGTCAGGCCAAGCCCCCGCAGAACCGTGATCCGCGCCTGCCGCAACGCTGCGATCCGCAGGAACTGCACATGCGAGGGGAGCAGGTCAGGCTCGCGTGCCGACCAAAACTCAGCGAACCATCGGTCGCCTCAACCTCGTTGCGCTGAAAGGCGTGCGGTGATCAGTCGCAATCCATGCGCGCGCACCAGCGGCGCCGCCAGCGCCGCTGCGACAAGCGCACTTGTCGATACGCCGATCAGAACGCCGATCTGTGTCGCCTTGCCGTCGATCCGTCCATCGGCCTGGCTGATGAAGATCCAGCGCAGCAGGGCCACCACCGCACCCGCGCAGGCCAGCGGGACCACGGTGTCCTGCCAGTACCAGCGCCACTTTTCGTGCGGGAGGATGCGGCGATGCATCAGATGTACGCCAATGAAGATGTAGCCGGCATTCAGCATGACCCACACGAGCGCAGCGCTGATGGCGCCAAACCGCGGCACCGCCCACAACAACGCCGGAATGAGGAGGAGGACGGCGACTAGGTTGATCCTGAGCATCAGGCTGGTCCACCGGTTGGCGAGCTGCGCCTGATACGGCATCCACATCAGGACGTTGAGGAGATACCCGAGTGAGAGAAGCTGGAGGATCGGCGTAACCTGCGCGGACAGGGCGAGGTCCGAAGTCCATGCCGTCAGAACGAGATCGGCGAACCCGATCAAGACGATCCCTGCAGCCCCTGCTGTAACGGCCACCAGTTGCGAACCGGCGTGATAGAGCGTGACGAAGCCCGCTTCGTCATTGGCAGCGTGTAACCTCGACATCCGCGGCGTTACCGCTTGGAAGAGCGGTGCAACCATCGTTTCCAGCGATCCTGCCGCCACTGTCGCCAGCATGTAATGACCAAGCGCCGCCAAGCTCAGCAGCCGCGACAGCAGGATCTTGTCGATCTGAGTCAGCATGAGCGCGAGCAGTGAAATGCCGAGCATCCCCGCTGCGAACCGCCAGATCGATTTGAGCGCATCAAGCGAAAAGCGTCCGCTACGATCGGCACGGGGCAGCGCTGCATAGGTCGCCGCGGCGAGCGCGCTCAGGGTCAGGATCGAAACGATTCCCTGCCAGACGAAGAACGCGTCGAGTGTACGCGACATGTTGGCCAGCACGATGATTGCGCCCACGCCACGCAACGTCGCCATGGTCGCAGCGATTGCATTATAGGTGATCTGCCGGTGCAGTCCCAGAATTGCGCCACGAAAGATGCCTTCGACGAAGCGCAGTGCTGCGACGATGCCCATCACAGTCAGCGCACGCGCGAGTTCGGCCGGGGGGATCGATTGCGCACGGAGCCACGAATGCGACAGCCAGCCCGATGCCGCCCAGATGATCAACGCGGCCACGATGCCGACGATCGCCGCGACGATCTCGACGCTGCGCAGCAGGTCGCGGACGCCAACGACATCGCGTTCCCCGCCGGTAAAACGCGCGATCTCACGGGTAAGGGTGGGCGTCATGCCGAGATCGAGGATGACGAGCATACCCTGCAGCGTCGCGAACAGGCCGATCACGCCGTACGCCTCGATACCCAGATAGCGGATATAGACGGGCACGAACATGACGCCCATGACCGCGATCCAGGCTTGCGCCACATAGGTTGCGATGAGGTCTCGCCTGATGGTCGAAGAGCGAACGGTCAAGCTGTCGTCGACTCCGCAGTCGGGTGGGTCGATGGGATCATCCCACGTTTCTTTTCGTGTCTTGCCAGTCGATAAAGACGCGTTCCAGACCAGCGTGCAGCGTGATGCGAGGATCCCAGCCGGTGGAGCGCAACGGCGCGGCATCCGCCAGCAGCGCGGCCGGATCGCCGGGACGGTCGGGAATGCGGCCTAAACCCGTTTCGGTCATCCCGGCCATCGCCGCGATCCGCGCGGCGACATCGGCCAGCGGCGTGCCTTCGCCCGTGCCGATATCGACCACACCCGTCGGTGCGCTGTCATCCAGCAGCAGCAGCAGCGCGCGCGCGGCGTCGTCGATATGGACGAGATCGCGGATCTGCCGTCCGCTGCCGAGATCGGGCGTGACTCCAGCGGCATAGGATTTGCACAGCAGGGGAATGAACCGCGCCGCGTTCTCGCCGGTGCCATAGACCCAGAAGATGCGGGCCTCGACCGCCGCGAAGGCGGCGTGAGCGGCGGTATCGATGGCATGGAACGCCACCAGTTTGGCCTTGCCGTACCGCGTCGCAGGGCCGTCACGCAGCGGTACGGTGCCGCTCCAGTCATATTCCGCGCAACTGCCGACCTGCAGGAACCGGGTGCCCCCGGCCCGCGCGAACGCGCCCGCCATCGCGGCGGTCGCGATCACCCAGTCGAGGTTGACGGGATCGTTCCAATAGGTCGGCTGCCGCGTTTCCCATGCGGCATGAACGATATGGCTGGGGGCGATCGTCTCCACCAACGCAGCGGCCGTACCGTGCTCGGTCAGATCGGCGCCGATGCAGGTGACTCCGTCGGGCAATCCCCTCGGCGCCCGGCGCCCGCAAGCGATCACCTCCATGCCTGCCGCCACTGCGGCACGCGCGACCGCACCACCGATTAGACCGCCAGCTCCGGTGACGAGAAGTTTCATGCCACCAGCAGCGGATAGCTGCGATCCACGTCCGACATCACCGCGGGAACGGCGGGCCAGTCGATGCCGATCGCGGGATCGTCCCAGCGCACGCCGGTCGCCGCACCGGGTACATACGCGGCCCCCATCAGATACTGGACCTCGCTATCGGGCTCCAGCGTCAGGAAGCCGTGCGCGACCCCCGACGGCAGGTGCACTGCGCTATCGCTGCCGGGCGACAGCGCGAACCCCTGCCATTGGCAGTAGGTCGGCGAGTCCGCCCGCATGTCGACCGCGACGTCCCAGATCCGGCCGCGTGGGCAGGACACAATCTTGGCCTCGCCGTGCGGCGCGCGTTGATAATGCAGCCCTCGCAACGTGTGGCGCGCGATGTTGCGCGATACATTGGCCTGGACGACCGTAAACGGAAGCCCAGCGGTTGCCATCTCCTCGACGCAGAACGTCCGGGCGAAGCCGCCACGGGTGTCGCTCTTCACATCGAGCCGGATCAGAACGACGCCGTCGATCCGGCTGGGTTCAAAGTGCACCGGTCACGACCCGGATTTCGGGTACCGCGATCACAAAGTCGCCGCCCCATCCGGTAACCTCGGGCAGTTGGTGGATCACCTCGTCCTTGATGTTCCATGGCAGGATCAAGACATGGTCGGGGCGAGCCTCGACCAGCGCATCGACCGTGCGCACCGGGATCCGGCTGCCCGGCAGCAGGCGGTTCTGCTTTGCGGGATTGCGATCCACCACGAAGTCGATGTCGGCTGCGGTCACGCCGCAATAGTTAAGCAACGTGTTGCCCTTGGCGGCCGCCCCGTAGGCGACGACGCGCTCGCCCCGGGTCTTTGTGCCGTCAAGGAAGCCAAGCAGACCCTCGCGCACGGCCCGGACACGGGCGTCGAATCCTGCATAGCCTTCGGGGCGATCGAGACCGGCTGCGATCTCTTCGTCGAGTATGGCCTGGACATTGGGCGTCACGACGTGCGCGCTCTCGGGCCGTGCCATGAACACGCGCAGCGAGCCGCCATGCGTCGGCTGCTTCTCGACATCGAAGATATGCAGGCCTTGGCGCTCGGCGATCGTCCTGACCGCGAGCAGCGACAGATAGGTGTAATGCTCATGATAGATCGTATCGAACTGAACCTGCTGGATCAGGTTGAGCAGGTGCGGAAACTCTACCGTGAAAACCCCTTCCGGCTTCAGCATCTCGCGCACGCCGGCGACGAAATCGTTGATATCGGGGACATGCGCGAGCACGTTCTTGGCGGCGAGCAGGTCGGTCGCCCAGCCGCTCTCGACCATTCGGCGCGCAGTCGCCTCGCCGAAAAACGCGACCTCGGTCGGCACGCCCTTAGCGATGGCGGTCGCGGCGACGTTAGCGGCGGGCTCGATGCCCATGACGGGAACGTCCATCGCAGCGAAATACTGGAGCATGTAGCCGTCGTTGCTGGCGATCTCGACCACGCGCGAGTACGCGTCGAGCGCGAACCGCGCGGCCATGTCCTCGGCATAGCGTTTGCAGTGTGCGAGCCAGCTGTCCGAAAAGGACGAGAAATAGGCATAGTCGACGAAGATGTCCTCGGGCGGCGCGACCGCATCGACCTGCACAAGCAGGCAGGCATCGCAGACCCGGGCGTGCAGCGGATAGACCGGCTCGTATGCATCGGCGCGCTCGGGTGGGATATAGCTGTTGGCGAGCGGCTGGAGGCCCAGATCGACCATTGTGCGGGTCAGCATCGCCCCGCAGCCCTGACAGATTGGTGCTTGACCGGGAGACGGGGTGTCGGACGTCATGGAAGAGCCTCGTATTGATCGATTTGGGCTTCGCACAGCGCGCGCGCATCGGCACCCGCAGTAAAGTCGGAATACCAGCGCGCGGTCCAGGCCACGCCCGCGGCATCGTCGAGCCGAGGGCGCCAGCCAAGTGCATGACTGGCCAGCGCCGGATCGAGCGACAGCAGTGACATCTCGGGCGGATGATCGCCGGCGTCGCGTTGCCAGGCGCGCGTGACCTGCATCGCGGTCGTCATCGCGTCGGCGACCTGCGCCACGGTCATTGCGGTGCCGGGCACGGGCCCGAAGTTGATCGCGCGCGGCGTGGCGGGATCGCGCGCCAGGGTCTGCGCATGGAGCAGATAGCCGCGGATCGGTTCGAGTACGTGCTGCCAGGGGCGCGTCGCGTCGGGATAGCGCAGCAGCAAGGGGCGATCGGCCTGCATCGCGCGCCACACATCGGGGATCAGGCGATCCGCCGACCAGTCGCCCCCGCCGATCACGTTGCCCGCCCGCGCGGTCGCGACCGGAACGCCGGCCTTGTCGAAATAGGACGCGGCAAAGCTGCGCGTCAGCAGTTCGGCCGCGGCCTTGGAGGCCGAATACGGATCATGGCCGCCGAGCGGATCGTCCTCGACGAAGTCGCGTCCGCGATCGTTGTTGGCATAGACCTTGTCGGTGGTGACGATGACGACCGCTGCCAGCCCCGGCACATGACGCAGGACATCGAGCAGGCAGGCGGTGCCCATCGTGTTGCTAGCGATCGTCGCCAGCGGATCGGCATAGCTCCGCCGGACCAGCGCCTGCGCGGCGAGGTGAAGCACGATTCCCGGCTGGGCGGCTTCTATCGCCGCAGCCAGGGCGGCGCGATCGGTGATGTCGGCGAGCGTTTCATGGGCGACCACGCCGTCGCCGAGCAGCGGCCACAGCGCCGGGTTGGTTTCGGGCGGGAGCGCATAGCCATGAACGTGCGCGCCCAGACGAGACAGCCACAATGCAAGCCACGCGCCCTTGAACCCGGTATGCCCGGTCAGAAAAACGCGGCGACCGCGCCAGAAGCCGGGATCGATCCGTCCGTCCGCGCTCACCATGTCTTCCAAGGCGGTCGCCCACTCGCCCAGAGTTCCTCGAGCTGGGTTCGATCGCGCAGCGTATCCATCGGCTGCCAGAATCCGTCATGGAGAAAGGCCGCGAGCTGGCCGTCGGCGGCAAGCCCGGCAAGCGGCTCGGATTCGAACGGGGTCGCGTCGCCCGCCACGCGGTTGAGCACGCGCGGTTCGAGCACGAAGAACCCGCCATTGATCCGACCGCCGTCGCCAGCCGGTTTTTCCTCGAAACGCAGCACGCGGTCATTCTCGATCACCGTCGCGCCGTAACGACCGGGCGGGCGTACCGCCGTGACCGTGGCGTCGAGATCATGCGCCTTGTGGAAGGCCACCAGATTGCCGATGTCGACATCGGACACGCCGTCGCCATAGGTCATGCAGAACGGCTCGCCGTCGGGCAGCAGATGGCGGATCCGCTTCAACCGTCCGCCGGTCATCGTCTCCGCACCGGTGTCGACCAGCGTCACTTTCCACTTGGGGACATCGTCGCCGCGCGAATAGGTGATCGCGCCGTTTGCGAGATCGATCGTCAGGTCGGAGCGATGCAGCACGAAGTTGGCGAAATACTCCTTGATGTAATAGCCCTTATAGCCAAGGCAGACGATGAAATCGTCGAACCCGTGGCGGGCGTACATCGACATGATGTGCCACAATATCGGGTTGCCACCGATTTCGACCATCGGTTTGGGACGCAGATGCGTTTCCTCGGACAGGCGTGAGCCGAGGCCACCCGCCAAAAGCACTACTTTCACGCGCCGTCTCCCCAATCAGCCGATGGTGGTCAGCGCACCCGCTTGACGAAGCAGGATGGCCAATAGGTGACGCGCTCGGTTATGACGCTCTCGTTGAACAGCCATTGCGGCTCCTCGATCACGAAGCGGGTATCCTCGGCGACGAAATCGCGTGCCGCCTCCTGAGGATTGTTGGTGGCCCAGTCGGCCTGGCTGCGTGGCGCGCCGACGACCTGCTGCATGATGCCGTCGGTCGAAACGATATAGCTGCCGATGGGGACGAGATCCGCATAGGCGCGCAGTTCGTTCAGGACATGGTCGTAGGTGTGGTTCGAATCCAGAATGACCAGGACGCGTTCGTCGGGTCGGATCAGGGCATTGACCTGGCCGACGATGTCGGGCGCGGTCGACGACCCCTCGACCAGGTCGATCCGCTTGAACATCGGATGCGCCTCGATCGCCTCGCGATTATGCGGACGAATCTCGATGTCGATGCCGATGACGCGGCCGTTGCCCATCGCTTCGAACAGCGATGCGTAATAGATCAACGAACCGCCATGCGCGACGCCGGTCTCGACGACGACATCGGGCTTCAGCGTCCAGATCAGCTCCTGCAACCGTACCATATCTTCGGGAAGCTGGATGATCGGGCGTCCCATCCAGGTAAAGGTATAGACGTGCTTCGCGTCCCAACCGACCCGAAGCCAGGCATCGGAAGCAGCCTTGAAGCCCTCGGCGCTCGCCATCGCATAGGTGGTATCGTGTCCAGCGGCATCGGTTACGGTGACGGTCGCGGCCACCTCGTCAATGATCGTCTTCATGTTCACCCTATGTCGAGACGCTTTGCCTGGATCGGTTCCGTCGCGGCCCGCTTAGCAGTAGCGGCCTAGATACCTCAAGCCAATCTCACGCCTATGCGTTTAGTCCAGGGCCATCAGAGCGGCAGAGCCAAATTCGTGCAAAGTTCGGATGATGAACATTTCGGCTATTGTAAAAACACGAATTTCATATTCGAATACCGTAAATCTACAGGCGCAGATTTGCTATGTACGACGCTTCGCCACGAATAGTGACCGAGCTAGAGGGATAGCGAAAATGGCAGCCACAGCTGGGCATTGTCGGCATAATTGAGCCAGACGAATTCAACCGAGAAGCTGTATATCAGAACTCCGATGAAGACCGAGGGCAGTGCTTTATCCCCTGTTCCCAAAACATACGGCAGCCTGGAGTAGCAGATGACTTGAAGCGGAATCAGATACAGCGATATTCGATCGATACCGGAAGACGCGGAAGCAAGTGCTAGGGCAAAAACCGACAATATCGAAATCAGCGAGCACGTCACCCAGAAGCTTTTTTGAAAAAACGGCATGTCCATCCGTTTTCGCAGCATCAGGAAAAGCACTGCGGCGATAACGTTCATTGCTACGCGTATTGCGGCCCCTTGAGAATCGTAGTTACCCTGAACATAACTTGTAACCAGAGTGTCGGCGGAGTCCCGTAGCAGAAAAAACGCGACAATCGAGAATACCGCAACGCCCAGCATTCCCAAGAGAATATTGCGCCTGAAGATTGGGACGAGCGCAACCGGCAGGATAAGAATGGCGGTCTTGTGGAACAGTGCCGCAATGCCGATAAGGACGACCAGTCTTAACAGACGTCGTTCCGACGCGTCGGCCAGCGCAAAGCATATTATGCCGATTGCTGCGGCCTGCCGCGTGTACCCCATTGCAACGACGATGATGAGATAGGGGATTGCGACCAATACCGCCAATGCCGGGTTCGGCTGACGCCAGGCAAGACGGGCAAGCCCGCCCATGAACAAGATCGCGCACACGGTGTTAACGAAGGCCATGCCGAGATCACCGCGAGAGGCCAGCCAATTCGTCGCGCCATAGGCTGGATCGGTAAATGACATGGCTTGGGGCAGCGATAGAAAGTAGATGCTTTCGTACATCCGGACGTAGGAGCCCCAGTCGCCTCCCACCTCGAAACGCAGACCGATAAGTAAAGTCGTGATGAGTGCAGCTGCAACGAAGAAAACGGTTTTCGGAAGCTGCCCGCGTCTACTTTCCGTCTGCACGGTACCGATCGCCCATAGAGCGAACATCAGCCAATACGGGACCAAGGCCATTCCTGTCGTATTATGCGTCGCTTGCATGCGCGTGACGGGCGATATAGCGCGGACGATAACACGGTCCAGCGCATAAAGCGCGGTGCCCCTCCAAATGTGTGAAGGCGGATGAAGAAGACGATCGTCCTGTCAATCAACACGAGTTGGAACATCGTCAATTTTCGCAGCAACCTGATCGCGCGGTTGCAGCGCGAGGGGTATGACGTGGTCGCGCTGTCGCCCGACGATGGTCACCGTGCTGCGCTGGTGGCGCTGGGGGTGCGGCATTTTCCGATCGAGATCGACAGCAAGGGGCTCTCGCCGGTCCGCGATTTGAGGCTCGCTGCACGATATTATAGTATTCTCAAAGCGTTGCGGCCGGTCGCGTTCCTCGGCTGGACGATCAAGCCCAACGTCTACGGCTCGCTGGCCGCGCACGCGCTCGGCATCCCGGTCATCAACAACATCTCCGGGCTCGGTACCGCGTTCATCAAGATCGGCCTGGTCACGCGGGTGGTGCGGCTGCTCTACCGGGCTGCGCTGGCACGGTCGGCGACGGTGTTCTTCCAGAACCGCCACGACCGCGATCTGTTCGTGGCGCAGCGTCTGGTCCGCGAGGCCCGTACCGCGCTGCTCCCGGGGTCTGGCATCGATCTGGCGCAGTTCGTGCCCGAATCGGCAGGAGAGGGGGCGCCTCTGGTCCTGCTGATGGTCGCGCGGCTGTTGCGCGACAAGGGCGTGGTCGAGTTCGCCGATGCCGCGCGGATCGTCCGCGCCAGCCGGCCCGACGTCGAATTCCATCTGCTCGGCTTTCTCGACGTCCAGAACCGCACCGCGATCAACCGCGCGACCGTCCAACGCTGGGAACAGGAAGGCACGATGCGCTATCTCGGCGAGGCAGCCGATGTCAGGCCGCATCTGGTCCGCGCCGCTGCCGTCGTGTTGCCGTCGTACCGCGAGGGCATGCCGCGCTCGCTGCTCGAGGCGGCTGCGATGGGGCTGCCCTTGATCGCCACCGACGTACCCGGCTGTACCGAGATCGCGCGCGCCGGCGAGAACGCCTTTCTGTGCACCGTGCGCGACGCACGGTCGCTGGCCGACGCGATGCTGGCGTTTCTCGACCTCGACGCGGCTACCCGCGCGGCGATGGGACGCCGCAGTCGGGAGATCGCCGAGCGCGAGTTCGACGTGTCGGTCATCGAGGCGCGCTATCTGGAGGCGATCGCCAGCGCGACCGCGTGAGGCTGATTTACAGGCTCAGATGTCGCGCCGCGGAGGGCGCGCGACTACGCCGCGTGTAGGGGCGCACCCCCGACATCAGACCGATACAGGCGGCGAAGACCGCGGACAGCGCCGCGGTGCGCAGCGGATAGTCGACGACGCTGTGCAGCAGGATCGCGGCGGTTGCGATGACCGCGGCCTGCGCGAACGGATCGGGCTCTTCGGCGCGCCAGATCGCGCGCAGGCGGACCACCCACCAGGCGAGGAACAGCGCCGCGAACGCGATCCCGACGATCCCCGTTTCGAGCAGCAGCTCGAGCCAGTCGCTGTGCGCATGGTTCATGAAGGTGGTCGTGACGGAGGCGAGCGGCTCCTGCATGTGATAGACGGGCTGGAAGCTACCGGTGCCCGAGCCGATCGGGAAATACGCGCGGGCGGCTTGGAAGGTCAGCGCGAACGAGGTCTGGCGCGACAGCTCGACATTGGTCTTTTGCGCGCCGAACAGATTGTTGCCGAACGGACCGACGACGATCGTGACGACCGCGGCGAGCGACACCAGTCCGGTCGCGACGACCAGGCTGCGCCGGACGACGACATTGCGTTGGCGTCCGAACGTCAGCCAGGACGTCAGTGCCACGGGCACGCTGAGGCCGATCCCCGCCAGCGAGGAATTGATCAGCAGGCCGACGAAGACGACCGCATAGGTCGCGCCCACGAGCAGGCGGAGCGCCGAGGCACTACGCTGCGACTTGCTGCGCTTGAGCAGCGTCGCCTGGAGCGCGGCGAGGAAGGGGATGCAGACCAGCAACAGCGTCGCGTTGTGGTTGGCGTTGGCGAAGAACCCGACCGCCACGCCGTAATTGGTGACGGTATAGAAATAGGCGCCGGTCCCGCCGATCACTTGCAGCGCGCCCAGCGCGACCGAGGCGAGCGTAACCGCGACGATCGCCGCGGCGATGCCACGCCCGCGAAACGCACCGAGCACGACGACGCCCAACAGCGTCGCGATCGCCGGCAGCAGCCATAACAGGCTCGACGGGGCGACATCGGGCGCCAGCGTCAGCGGCAGCCAGGGCAGGGGGATGCCAAGCAGCCGATAGCCGCCCACGACCGGGGCGCGACCCGGCAACAGCGTCCATAGCGCAGGCGGCAGCGGGACGAGCTGCAGCACCGCAATCGCGACGAAGATCGCGAGCAGGCCGAGCGGCGCGCGGATCTGCGCCGACGGGCGTTCCTGCATCATCGTCCACAGCGCCCAGCCGATCAGCGGCAGGCTCAGGATCTGGAGCAGGAAATTGGCGGTGAAGCCGGCCGCGCTTGCGCCTCCGAGCAGCAGGCAGGCCAGCAGGAAGACGGGGACGATCGCGTGGCGGATCATGGCTTGGAGTCCGGTACGGGGCGAAGATCCAGATCGCGGAGAGTTACGCTCAATGGCGACGGAAATTCGCCGGCTTCGCCGCGCAGCGTCAGGATCTGGGTCGGGCAGTGTGCCGGCACCATGATATCGGCCGCGATGCGGTGCGGTTTGGCGGTCGCGGTCACGGGCAGGGTCATCAGCGGATCGGGTTTGTCGGACGCTGCGGTCTTGCAGGCGAGCGACCAATAGAGCTTCGCGGTCGCATCGGTCTTGCCCGGATCGACGGTGACCCCGAAGCGGTAGCGACCGGGCTGGAGCACCAGCAGCTGGCGGGCCAGGTCGCCGCTGTCGCGCCCGTAATACTCGATCGCAAGACTACCGCCCCGCAAATCCGCCGCGCCGAGGCTGCTGGCGGTCAGCATCCAGTCGAACGGGGGCGCCGCCTTGGTTGCGCGGAACCCGGCATTGGTGATCGGCATCGCGGCCTGCGCGGACGACAGGCCGTAGATCCGTTGCCACACCGACCTTGCGGCGGTGTATTGGCCATGCTCGACCAGGCGGTTCACCAGAACGGGACCCCAGCTCTCGGCATTGGCGGCATCGGCGCGCGCGGCCGGACTCGCGAGCGCGAAGATCGCGTCCGGTGCCGTGTCGGACTTGGCCAGCGCGATCAGCACCGCGCGTTCGAGCACCGGATCGGTGTTCAGCGTGCGGCGGACCGCGTCGCGCGTTTCGGGCGCCATCGTCATCTGCGCCATCGCCGTCGCGATCGGCGCCTGCGTCGCGCCGAGAACCCGCGCGAGGACCGAGAATTGCGTCGCGGCATCGGCATAGCGCGCGGTCCGAAGATAGCGATCGAGCAGCAGCAGATGGATCAACCGCTGGCGCGGATCGAGCCGTTGCCCGGCTTCCAACGTCGCGACCGCGCGGTCGGGGGCATTGTCGAGCAACTGTTGATGCCCGAGGATCAGATAGGCACGCGCATCGAGCGGCGCCGTTGCGGCCGCGCGCCGGACGGCGTCGAGGGTCTGCGCGTCGAGGATGCCGTGCTGCGCGACCAGCCTTGTGGCTGTCCGGCCTAGCACGACATCGGGATATTCGGGCGCGAACCGTGCGATCTCGGACGACGACACCGGCAGCGTGGCGACCATGGCGGATTTGAACGATAGCCAGCCGAGCGAGACGCCCGCTACCGCCAGGACCGCGGCGGAGGCGACGCCGCGAACGCTCAGGGCGGTGCGCTGTCCGCTTCGGCCGCTCTTACGGCTCATCGTGCATCGTCAGCAGGATCCGGCGTTTCTTGTCGTTGTCGTCGGCGACGTAGCGATACTGGTCCTTGCTCTGTCCGTAGCCATAGCCGTAGCCATAGCCATACGACGCCTGTGGTTGATAGCGAGTCAGGATGGCACCGACCATGCGTGCGCCGGCGGTCCGCAACCGGTTCTGCGCCTCAACCGCGGCGCGTGTCCTAGTGCGGCCGGATTCGATGACCATCAGCGTTGCCTGAGCGATCGACGACAACAAGGGCGAGTCGGCGAGGCCGAGGATCGGCGGACCGTCGATCACGACGACGTCGAACGTCGCCGATGCGTCGGCGAGCAGCGATGCGAAGCGTGCCGAGGCGATCAGTTCGGGTGGGCTCGGTGGGATGGTGCCCGACGGCATGATCCACAACCCCTCGACATCGGTGTGCAGGACGTGCTCGCTCAGCGAACCCGCATTGGTGAGGATATGCGACAGGCCGATGTTGTCGCGACCGGTGACGAAGGCGGGACGGCGCATGTCGGCGTCGATCAGCAGGACCGATTTGCCCAGACGCGTGAAACTGTGCGCGAGTGCCCATGCCGACGTCGACTTGCCCTCTGCCGGGCGCGTGCTGGTGACGAGCAGGGTCTTGGGCGCGCCGCCTTCGGTCACGAACTGCATCGCCGATGCGGTCGACAGATAGGCCTCCGCGACCGGCGACAGCGTATCCTTCAACTCCTCGATCGGCTTCGCGCTCTTGGCGTTGGGAATGCCGCCAAGGAACGGCAGCTGCATCTTGTCGCGCACGTCGTCGGGAGTCTTGATCGTGTCGTTGATGAATTCGAGCGCGATCGCGGCCAGCATGCCCATAATCAGGCCCAGCATCGCACCGATGATGAGATTGAGATAGAGATTGGGCGAGAACGCCCCGCCAGGAACCAAGCCGCGATCGACCACCGATGCGACCGCGGTGCCGATACCACCGGCGACGCCGATCTCCTTGTAGCGCTGCAGGAGCGCATCGTAGAGCGTGCGGTTGGTGTCGACGTCGCGCTTGAGAATATTATACTGGATCAAGCGGCCACGCTGATCGAGCACCGTGCCGCTGAGCCCCGAGACTTGCGACCGCAGCCGATCTTCTTCGGCGCGCGCCGCCTGGAAATCCTGGCGGAGCGTGCCGATACGATCGGAATTGGCGGTGCGCGTTTCGGTGACCACCGACGCCCGCAAGGCATCGATACGCGCCTTGAGTGCTATCATCTCGGGATAGTCGGGACGGAAGGTCTGGAGTTTCTGCTGATATTCGGCATCGAGCGCGGCGATCTGCGCACGTAACGGTGCCGCGTTCGCGCTGCCTTCGGTGGTCGCCCCGCCCAAGGTCGCTTCACGATATTTCTGCTCGGCCGCGATCCGCCGCGCCTGCGTGGCGGCAAGCGCGGTGTTCAACGAGACGAGCGAACTCCCCGTCAACGAATTGGTGTCGCCGCCTTCTTCGCTGCTGCCCGTGCTGATCAGCCGTTGCTGTTGCGCATAGGCGGTAAGCCCGCGCTCCGACTTCTCCAGATCGCGCCGCGTGGTCGCGATCTGGCGTTGGAGAAAGTCTCGCGCATAAGAGGACGATTGGTAGCGTCGCTCGAGATTGGTCGAGATATACGCGTCGGTGATGCCATTGGCGACTTTTGCCGCGGTCTGTGGGTCGCGCGCGACGAACGATACGCTGACGATCATGCTCTGCGGCTGCAATTTTACTTGCGTTCCGCCCTGTACGAACCGTGCGGCCGCTTCAGTATTCGCGGCGCGGTCGGTACCGTCACCGACGATCGCCGGATCGGCCGCGAGATTGAGATTCTGCGCGACACGTTCGGCAAGCGCCCGGCTGCCGAGCAGGGCGAGCTGCGTGCCGACGAAATTGGTGTCGTTGCGCGCGCTGCTCTGTCGTCCGCCCTTGCTGCCTTCGTCCGCCATGATCTCGACCTCGGGCGGGTTGAGCTCGAGCGAGGCGACGGAGCGATATTTCAGCGGTGTCAGCAGCGTGATGAGCACCGCCGCGGCGATGCCGGTGCCGATCGCCGCGAGGATCAGCCAGCGCCATTCGACCGCGATCCGCCACAACAGCGACAACGACAGTTCGCGACCGCTGTTGGTGGTGCCATAGCCGCCATACCCACCGTCCGGGGTCAAAGGGGCGAGATCGCGGCGCTGATCCGGTTGCACGGTCAGGTTCGTAGGACCCACGGCCCCTGGGCTTGCCATGTATAAAAAGTCCTAAAGGCGGGGCGTCAAAGCGCCAGGAAGATCGACGCGAGCGGCAGGCTCTGCATCAGGTCACGCTGTGTTTTCTTGACGGCCGATCCGTCCACCACGACCGTGTCGCCGGGATAGATTTCCGGATCCTTCATCTCGCCCCGGCGGATGCTGGTCAGGTCGAATGCGGCTGCCATGCGCTTGCCACCGATCGTCCGAAAAATGGCGACGCGGCGGGGATTGGCGAGATCGTCGGTACCGCGCGCCAGTGCTATGACCTGCACCAGCGAGAGCGGCCCGGTCGCGGGATAGATACCGGGCTGACGGACCGATCCGTCGACTGTGACGACACGACTGGCCGACGACTTCAACGACACCGTAACGCTGGGATTGCGCAGGTATTTCTCGTCCAGCCGGTGTCCGATCACAGTGCCGAGTTCGGTCGTGCTGAGACCGACCGCATCGACGCGGCCGAGCAGTGGCATGGTGATGCGTCCGCTCTGGTCGATGTCGTAGTCGCGGCTGAGATCGGCAACCTGGAACACCATGACGCTCACCGTATCGAGCGGGGCCAGCTTGTAGGTATCGTCGACCGCAACGATCTTGGGTGCATCGGGCGTACCGAAGTTGCTGGAATCATAGGATATGGTTCCACCGCGCGTCGACGCGCACGCCGCCAGCAGCAGAGCGAGACCGATGACGGCCATCCGGCTCATCACTCCGATTTTCATCATGTCCCTGCCCTGCAACCGATCATGCATCCCCGTGATGCGCATTCATACGCCTACAATTAACCCCGGTCTGCCGCAAGTCGAGCACTGATATGTGCCGATGCGGCAGATCGCTGTGACAAAGCAATCGAGACCGTGTTGACACGCTAGATATGGGAGAGAATGCGGTTGTATGCTTCCGATCACCATTCTTGCACTGCTGTTTTCGAATAGCGACACGCCAAGTGAAACCGCCGGTGAGATCCCCCGTGAGATCATCGTCGTAGCGAAGTCTCGGAAATGCGTGCTGTCGAGCGCGGGGCGGACATTGCGGAATGCCGATTTTAAGCATTATGCGGCCGAATGGGCGGCCGGCCGGCCAGTGAGGATCGTCGTTCCGCAGGCGGCGCGAACCCAGTGCCTCGCCAAGATCATGTTCAAACTGCATGATTACGGTGTGACCCAGGCCGAATTCGTCGACATGTCCCTCGACATGCCCGGTGCTGCGGTGGTCGAGACCGTTCCGGTGAAGGCGAACTGATGGGCGTTGCAGCGCATGGCGCGATGGTCGCGATCGTCCTAGACTGGGAAATGTTCAAGGTCTGGCTGAGCGCGACGTCCGGGCTGACCCATCACGATTTTCATCTGCTGCTCGGCGTGCTGCTGACTTTGGGGTTCGGCTGGGTGCTGCGTCGGCCGCTCGGGTCGTGGCTGCCGCTGATCCTCGTCCTCGGTCTCGAACTGATCAACGAGACGTTCGACTTCGTTCGCTATTATATCGACAGCTATCCCTGGGGGCCCGGACCGACGCTCGTCGATATCGCGCTGACCATGCTGCCTCCGCTCGCGATCGTGCTGGCGGCGCGGTGGGACTCGCTGGACTTCTACCGGCTCAGGCGGCGTCCACGTGGCGGCATCGTAGTTAGTCTACGCTGACGCCGGCTGCGGCCCGGTTGCCAGGAAGCGCAGATCCTCGTCTTCGATTACCGCCGCGGTCAGGATGCCAGTCCGATAGGCACCGGTATCGATCCCGATCCGGTTGCTACGCTGGTCGACGCCGTCGCTGATCGTGTGGCCGTGGATCACCATGCAGCCATGATCGTGCGCATCGGACAGGAAGGGCTGGCGGATCCAGCGCAGGTCGCGCGGCTGTTGCGCGTCGATCGGCACGCCCGGCCGGATGCCGGCATGAACCAGGAGATAGTCGCCGAACCGGAAGGTGTCGCCGAACGTCTTCAAGAACTCAACATGCGCGGCCGGGATCGCGTCGCGCAGCACCTCGGCGATCCGCTGTTCGTCCATCGCCTGCAACGCGGCGGTCGCGACACCGTAGCTCTCGACGCAGGCATCGCCGCCAAAGCCGAGCCAGTCATGCGCGACCCCCGGCTCGCCAGCCAGCACACGCAGCAGAAATTCTTCGTGATTGCCGAGGATGAACAGCATCTTGGCGGGGAAATGGCGGAGGCTCTGCAACCGGTCGACGACCCCGGCGGACTGCGGACCACGATCGATCAGGTCGCCGAGGAAAACGACCGCTGCGGCTTTGACCGGCCGGTCGGCGATATCGTCTTCGATCCGGCCAAGCAGATCGTCGACGAGATCGAGACGGCCATGGACGTCGCCGATCGCATAGAGACGCGTGCCGGGCGGCCCCGCAAACACGGGTTTCGATGACACGGAGGCCGACATGCGGCGGAACAGTTTAGAAAACACGCAAACCTCGAACGCAGACACGCGCGGCCGCACGATGACCGCTGCGGCTGCATGTAGGCGTGATTGCTACATCGTCCATAGCTTCATTCCGTCGGGCACCTGGCCCGACCCGGCGAGCGCGTTCTTCAGATCGACGATCCCGCCGTCCGGCGCCAACCGCCCTGTAAACCGGGCGAAATCCTCGACCAGTTCGCGATGCGGTACGGCCAGGACGATCAGATCATAGACATCGACGGGCGCGGCGACGAGTTCCAGGCCATATTCGTGCAGCGCTTCGGGCACGGAGACGAGTGGATCGTGGACGTCGACCTGATGGCCGAGCCCCTGGAACGCGGCGACCAGATCGGCGACCTTCGAGTTGCGCAGGTCGGGCACGTCCTGCTTGAACGCCAGCCCAAGCATCAGCACCCTGCCAGGGATGGCGCCGACGCGCGCGCTGCCCGAACCGGCGTGCCAGTCGTGGACGTCCTTCGCGACCCACGCCGCCATGCCGTCGTTCATGTCGCGGCCGGCCAGGATGATGCGCGGATCGCAGCCGAGTTCGGTCGCGCGGTGCGCAAGATAATAGGGGTCGACGCCGATGCAGTGACCGCCGACGAGGCCGGGCTCGAACTTCAGGAAGTTCCACTTGGTGCCGGCCGCGGCGAGCACGTCCCAGACCGACAGGTCCATCTTCGCGAAGATCTGCGTGATCTCGTTGACGAAGGCGATGTTGATGTCGCGCTGCGCGTTCTCGATCACCTTGGCCGCCTCGGCCGCCTTGATCGAGGCGGCACGGAACACCCCGCCCGTCGTCACCTTGTTATACAGGTCGGCGATCGCCTCGAGCACGGCGGGCGTCTGGCCGGAGATCACCTTGGTGATCCGGTCGACGGTATGCTCGCGGTCGCCCGGATTGATCCGCTCGGGCGAATAGCCGAGGAAGAAGTCGTCGCCGCAGACGAGTCCGCTGACGCGTTCCAGCTCGGGGCCGCACAGGTCCTCGGTGACGCCGGGATAGACGGTACTCTCATAGACGACGATCGAGCGCCGGCCCGGCCTCAGCATGCTGCCGACGGTGCGCGTCGCCGCCATCACGATGCCGAGATCGGGGCGGTTGTCCGCATCGACCGGGGTCGGCACGGTGACGATGTAGAAATCGGCCTCCGGGCAGGTCGCGGGATCGGTGGTCAGGCGCAGGCTAGATGCGGCGAGACGATCGGTATCAATTTCGCCGGTGCGGTCATGCCCGCGCTCGAGTTCGGCGATGCGGCCGGTATCGACATCGAGCCCCCAGGCCTCGAACGACTTGGCCAGCGCAACAGCGAGCGGCAACCCGACATAGCCGAGCCCGACCACTATTACGCGCGTGTTACCGGCCATGTTCGCCACCTTCACATGTTCTGCAAGAAGTCGTTCCCTTACCGGCAACCGGCGTCACCACAAGTCGCGATCATTACAGCGGCGCCGTGTGACGTCCTATGTGCGGGACGCGCCACGACCGCGGATATCGTTCCGCACCGATCGCATGACGATTTTCGACGTCTTGCGCGATAGCGTTGATTCCGCGCGCATGGCTACCGTTTAAGCGCCGGTTTATTCCGATAAATGATATTCTCGGAATAAAGAATGTTGGTTATCCGTCTATTGTGTGTCGGCGCGCTTCGGCATGAACCTCGGATCGAACGCGCTGTCCAACCGACGCCTGGAGCACTGCTGCATGAACGACGACATCGCCAATACTGCTCTTACGCGGCTTTCGTCGGTACCGTTGATCCCGTTGTTACTCGACGACGAGATTGAGGCGGCGCGTGCATATGTCGCTGCAGCGCGCGCGCCGTCGACGCGCCGGGCGTATGAGTCCGATTGGCGGATATTCCTTGCTTGGTGCGCTCCGCGTGCGATCGAGCCGATGCCCGCCGGGCCCGAGGCCGTCGCGATCTTCCTGTCGGCCGAAGCGCAGGCTGGCGTGCGGCCCTCGACGATCGGGCGCCGGCTCGCGGCGATCGGCTATATGCACGCGCAGGCCGGCTTCGATCCACCGCAGCAACAGCCGGGTGCGGTCGCGATCCGCAATGCCGTCGCGGGTATCCGGCGCACCCACGGTATCAAGAAGGTTCAAAAGCGCGCCGCTGATGGTGACATGCTGCGCGACATGCTGCGCGCTTGTGACGGCGACAGCGTGCGTGCAGTGCGCGACCGGGCATTGCTGGCGATCGGCATGGCCGCGGCGTTGCGCCGCTCCGAACTGGCCGCGTTGGAGATCGACGACGTCGTGATCACGCCTGATGGGCTGTTGATCACAATACGCAAGTCGAAGACCGATCAGGAGGGCGAAGGTGCGATCATTGCGGTACCCGAGGGGCGGCGGATTAGGCCCAAAGCCCTATTGTTGGCGTGGATCGCTTGCGTCGGGTTCGAAACCGGGCCGGTGTTCCGCAAGCTGACTCCGCAGGGGCGGATCACAACTAGGCCTATGAGCGATCGCGGCGTGGCCCTGGTGGTCAAGGCGCGGGCTGCGGCCGCGGGCTATGATCCAGCGCAGGTATCAGGGCATTCGCTACGCGCCGGTTTTTTGACAGAAGCGGCGCGGCAAGGTGCAACGGTGTTCAAGATGAAGGAGGTTAGCCGGCACAAGTCGCTTGAGATCCTGTCCGACTATGTCCGCAACCACGAACTGTTCCGAGATCATGCCGGCGAGGGTTTTCTTTAGGTCGGGCTAGGCCGAGTTTTGGTTTGGCCGTATCCTGAGTTACTTCGTCCGCGACCATGTCCACCACGCTGCTCAGAGATTGGGCAACCCGTCAGGCGATCGTTGTACGAAGACAAAATCGAACTCGCGCACCTGGGCTGCTGAAGTGATTGCAGAATTACAGATCGCGGTGCCAATTTCAAAGCCATGAAGGCGCATCCATGAGACGACGTTGAGCCAGTCTTCCTCGTCGTTGTACATCTTAACAAGACCTAGTTCGGCCTGCACCGCCGACATTCGTTGAATCATCGTCCCGGTACCGCGTAGAACTTCCATTTCGAAGCCTTGTGTGTCGATTTTGAGATAGGTTCGACTGACAAGGTCTGGGTGTTCCGCGAGAAAATCGTCGAGCCGTACGACCCGAACTTGGACCGATGTCGCTTCGGCTGAATGACTGGAATTGGCGCCAAACGCATTCACGCTCTTGAATGAACTGAAGACGTCGGCATTCGCGATCGACAGGGTTAATCCGCCTTCGATATCGCCCACGCCCAATTGGTAGGCCTCCCATAAGGCGTCGTTTTCGATCGCCTTACTGAGCCGGGAATAGGCATTGGGATTGGGTTCGAACGAAACGATGCGACCTCGATAGCCCTCGTCGCGAATTTCCCGGCCGAAATCTCCGTCGTTCGCACCTATATCAATGACGATATCAATGTTGTGAGCATTCATTATATCGACGAATGTCGGTGCAATTTGACGCCTAAAGCCAGTTTTTCGAAAAGCGCGGCGAACATGTCGTCTGATATCGAATGGCAAATATCTTCTCCGTTTCAATGCTGCATGCACACCGGGTCTATTGGTCGTTAGTCATCTCTTGTTATCGTATTCGGCAAGCCGGTCAATTAAGGTCCAGAAACGCGCCGCGAACGGCGACGTGGTGGCGACATGCTGCACGCCTGCGGAAGCGATGCGGTGGGGAGGCAGCGTCCGAGCAATACGTAACCGGGCGTTGTTGGCGATTGGCATGGCCGCGGCCTTGCGCTGATCTGAACCGGCCGTGCTTGAGATCGACGACGCTATCACGGCCAAGGATTTGCTGATCACGATTCGCAATTTAAGACCGACCATGATGGTGAAGGCGCGGTCATTGCAATCCCCGAAGGCCGGCGGATCCGGGCTAAGGCGTTGATGCTGGCGCGGATCACCTGCGCCGGGTTTGATAAGCGCCTGGTACTTCGCAAGCTGACGCAGGGGCTGATCACGTCTACGCTGATGAGCGACCGGGGCGTCGCGCTGGTAGTGAAGGCGCGTGCTGCGGCTGAGGGTCATGATCCGGCGCAGGCCTAGGGGTATTCGGAGCGCACCGGCTTTCTGACCGAGGCGCGACGATTATCGAAATGAAGGAGGTCAGCCGGCACAAGTCGCTCGGGATATTGTCCAACTATGTCCGCAATCACGAACTTTTCCGCGACCACGCCGGCGTGCGCTTCTCAGGCTGGACCCGTGTTGGCATCGGCGGATGCACAATGCGCAGCATTTTGATCCAGCACTTTTTGCCATGCGATTGCGTTGCGGGCGCGCTTTCGGGCGAACCTCCGCGCATTCCTTACCTTCTGTATTCTCGAATAAGTATGCCATCCTGCGTAAATAACGGCAACGAGCAAGGCTGTGGCGAGCAAAATTCTCATGTGGCAGGCCTCTGATACTTAAAAAGTCGATTCGGGTTCAAATTTCCGGATCGATAATATATTTATATCTAATAATCATATTAGTAATTATAATCCATTGTATGGAGTGATCTGTTCGCTAGATATAACTAGAAAATCTATTATTAAATAGGGAAATGATCGAATCCGGGAAGGGGCATTATGATATGTAAGTAAAATACATTATAGTGAAACCGAAATGGCAAATAATAGAATATATTGATGCGTCGCAGTGACTTAACCTAGGGTCAGGACTCATTTGGTCATAGCCAGAAGATGACGGTGGCCGCGAGCGCGATGGCAGAGAAGAAGACGGTTGGGCAGCGGTCGTAGCGAGTGGCGACGCGGCGCCAATCCTTCAGACGGCCGAACATGATCTCGATGCGGCTGCGGCGCCGGTAGCGGCGCTTGTC
>Ga0265798_10001620_pt1 | contig 34693 bp, 29 predicted proteins | sample P3T30metagenome_FD_192430 | JGI IMG/M metagenome (GOLD analysis project Ga0265798, IMG submission 192430) | Plant litter microbial communities from East Loma Ridge, Irvine, California - P3 T30 | ecosystem: Environmental > Terrestrial > Plant litter > Unclassified | place: USA: California... | reverse complement strand
GCATCAGAATTTAGTATAACCCAGCCTTTAGCTACATCTATAACCGCCGGTGGTTCTACTACATTTACTGTAACATTTAGCCCTACCCTTGCAGGTAGTAAAACCGCTAATATTTCATTAGTTAATAATGATAGCGATGAAAACCCTTATGTAATTAACCTTACTGCTGCCGGTACTAATAGCTCCACAAGCAACATTATTGCAAATAGTGGTTTTACATATGAGAGCAATATAGACTATACGCTTTACAATGTATCCACTATAACCAACTCTGCACAAAGTTTAGGGGTATTTGGCTTTACCATACAAGACGGTGGTGGCAGTGCCGATACCGATACGCAACCTACAACACTAAACGCGATAAGCTTTACCTACACAGGTACTGCAAATACCATAAAAGCAGCTGCTTTATTTAATGGTAATACTCTTGTAGCAAATGGTACTGTGGCTGCTAACGGTATATCTTTTACCGGCCTTAGCGGAACAGATGTAACCGCTACCGATGGCGCAACTGCCAATCTTACACTACGTGTTACTTTTGGCAATACAGTTAACGACAATCAACAACTGCAATTTACAGTATCATCGGCAGCGGCTGCACCTTCGGGGTCTGCTTTTGCTACTGCCAATGCAGGTGCTGCAACATCAAGCATTACAAACGATCGTAACCGTATTGAGGTTACAGCAAGCCAACTTGCCTTTGTACAGCAGCCAACTTCTACTGCAATAAATACATCAATTGCTCCGGCAGTAACAGTATCGGCAAACGATATTAACGGTAACCGCGATCTTGATTTTACAGGCTCGGTGAACATTACATCAACCGGTACATTATCAGGTACACCCGTAACAGCAAATGCAGCCTCAGGCCTTGCTACATTTAGTTCGATACAGCACACCACCACTGCAACCGGACGCATATTAACTGCTGCTTATACCACATGGAGTGTACAAAGTACGGCATTTGATGTTTCTGATATTGCCAGTGGTACCTACCGTACAGCAAGCAATGGTAACTGGCCAGGTACATCCGGTGCTGCTACATGGCAGCGCTTTACCAATGGTGCATGGGGTGCATCATCTGCTCCACCCGCAAACACAACAAGCCTACTTATTATAAGGCATGCGATTACAACAAATGCAGCTTATGCAGCCCCTATACCGGGAACAAATATGGTTGTTGAAAATGGAGGTACATTTACAAGCGGACATAATAGTACCTATGCGTCACTAACGGTAAAAAATGGAGGTACTTTTAGTGTAATCGATCCCGCTACCACAGTTCATTCAACTGGTATATTTACCGTGGATAATGGAGGTAAACTTATTATTAATTCTGCCACATTAGAAAACACGGATGGACTATGGAACGGAACTGAAAACTTTACAGAAGGTTCTACAGTTGAAATTCAAAATTGGGATTATGATAATTCAAATAACGGTGCATATTATGTTATAGCCACAGTACCGCAAATTACGCCTAATACCGACGGATATTTTTTTGGTAACCTTATTGTAAATGCGGCTCCTACTGAAGATCCGTTAAGGATAATTTCTAACAGCTATGATCCTGGTACCGGAAATATGGTAAAACTTTGCCAAAATAACCTGGAAATTACCAATAATGGTACTCAAGCAGTAAATATGGCTTATGGTGCCGCAAATAGAACTTTTATAAACGGTAATGTTATTATTAACAAAGGAACTTTTAGATTTAGTAATAATACTGTTACAACGACCCATACTGTAAACGGAGACCTATTAGTTAACAACGCCGGTGAAGTAAGCATTAACTCTACTAATCAAGGAGGTACAGGATCTGTAGTAATACTTAAAGGTAACCTTGATGTTAAATCAGGAGGGTCCTTAACTAATAACGGCCCTTTGGCAAAATATGTTTTTGGAGGAGCTATAGAGCAAACTATCAGTATAGTACCGTCTTTAGGCACGAATGTTCGTTTTGAAATAGCCGCCGGCGCAAACGTAAAATTGATCAATCAAAATCTTGCACTATCAAATTCAACTAACACCTTCACAGTTTTAACAGGGGGTATATTAAACTTTAATTACCGTGACGTTTCAGGCTCGGGTACATTTACGCAAGAAACCGGTGGTATATTAAAAATTACCAGCGCCGCAGGTGTAACTTCAGGTGCTACTGGTAATGTACAAAATACGGGTACAAGAACGTTCTCTCAAACAGGAGAATTTCATTATGTGGGTAATGTAACGCCACAGGCTACCGGTAATGCTATAACAACAGGCTCTACCGCCAAGCGTATTGTAGTAGATAAGGACAACGCTACAGATGTGGTTAACCTAACCCAAGGCACAGGCATCAGCAACAATACAAATGGCCTTTTATATATTAAAAAAGGTATTTTTACTGAGACTGAAACTGCAAACATAGGTGGTAGCGGGCCTCTTACCATAGATGCTGCGGGTGTTTACAAAACAGCGGTAACATCTGATAATGTACCACAGCTTACAGGTACATACACCCTTGCTGATGGCAGTACTATTGAACTTAATGCCGCGAGTGGTACGCAGACCCTTAAAGGAGGTAAAGATTATGCTAACCTTACCTTCTCTACGGGCGGTATTAAAACCCTGTCAACCGGGGTATCATCTATAACAGGTACAATACTTATTAAAGATACAGCGGTTTTAAACACAGCTACAAGCCGTATGGGCGGTGCTGGCACCAACCTTACCATGCAAAATACAGCTAAATTTATTACCGGTGGCAGCAGTACAAAACCAGATGCTGCGGGTATTTACACATTAGGTAACGATACAACTATAGAATTTGCAGGAACATCGGCTACTAATATCCGTATGAGCCCACAGTATTCTAAAGTGGTCGTTTCCGGTACTAATGTTGGCATTTCATCGTCAGATAATGGTTTGGCATTTCAAACCGGAGGAAGCTTTGAAGTAGTAAATGGTGCAACTTTTAAAGTTAAAAATACAGCCGGCTTTAACGGAGGGGCAACTACAGCTATTACAACTACAGGTAACCCGGCTATAATATTAGGTGATACCTCTACAATAGAATACAGCGGTACAGCCAACCAGGTTATTACCGGTGTTAACACCACCGCAGGCGAAAGCACATCCGGGTACGGTAACCTTTCTTTTAGCGGAAGTGGTGCGAAAACTTTAGACACTAATTACAACTATGTAAGAAACAACCTTACTATTAGCGAAGACCCGATAGTTGTTATAGAAGCAGGTAAAACCTTTAAGGTTGTAAATAGGGTAATAAACAATGGCGATGATAGCAACTTAGGTGTTCAAAACAATGCTGCCCTACTGCAGGTTAATGATGTAGATAATACAGGTGCTGCAACGGTAGTACGTAGAAGTAACCCATTATTTAGGTTAGATTATACATTGTGGTCGGCACCGGTTACAGGCCAGAAGTTAAGCTTGTTCTCACCTTTCACAGCTACAAGCCGTTTTTATACTTATGGAGGTCCGGATGTAAACGGTGTATACCAGGATTATTATTATGAAGCTGATATTACACAAAATTTTGAAGAAGGTAAAAGTTACCTGATACGTATGCCAAATAGTATTAATGGTGGTACTAATGGTGCTTACTATGGCGGCACACAAACTTTTGCTTTTGAAGGTACATTTAAAGGTATCCCTAATAACGGTTTAGTAGAGTTTCCACTTTCGCAACAAGGCGATTACTTCACCGCAACAGGTAACCCATACCCATCTCCTATCAACCTATATGATTTCTTTAACGACGTTAATAACATGGCGGTATTGGAAGACGATGCTGCAATTTATCTATGGAGAAAAAAGAATAATGCTAATGTATCGTCTTATGCAAGTTTAAATTTAACCGGTATGGTTGCAAACCAAGGAACTCCTGAAAATGCAGAAGTTGAACCGGACCCTAATTACGATTTTGGTGGTCAGATTGTTGAGGCAACCTATTACCAGGGAGACGAAACACAATGGATGATCTCTCAGGGACAAGGTTTTATCGTGAAAGCTAAAACAGGACTTTCAAATCCTAAAATTAACTTTACCAACAGTATGAGGAGACGTTCTCCTGAAAGCGGTGGACAGCCATTTTTAAGAACAGGTAATACTAATGAAACTGCATCTAAATTTTGGCTTAACCTGAAAGGTTCGAATAATGGCTTCAGCCAAATTATTGTGGCATACAAAGAAGGTGCAACTTTAGGTTTAGATTATGGTTATGATGGTAAAAAACTTACCGATGCAAGCACTGTATCTCTGTTTACCTATGCTAACGAGAACAAACTCGCCATACAGGCAAGGCCATCTTTTGAAGATACCGATGAGGTACAACTTGGTTATACAGTAACTGCCCCGGGTGAGTTTACCATAAGCCTGGATCATATGAACGGTGTATTTACAGGAAGCCAGTCTATTTACATAAAAGACAACCTGCTGGATATTACCCATAATATTAAAGATGGAACTTATGCTTTTACATCTGACGCAGGTACTTTTGCAAACAGGTTTACAATAGTATACGTTCAGCAAACAATGGGTACAGATTTACCTAATGATGTTGCTAACACGGTAATTGTATACCAGCATAACGGCACAATAAATATTAATTCGGGATCAATAGAAATGACTGGCATAACCATTTATGACCTTGCGGGAAGAGAAATTTACAGCCAAGATAATATCAATGCATCTCTTTTTGTAATTGAGAATCTAAATGTGAAAAATCAGGCGGTAATTCTTTATATAAATACCCCAAATGGTAGGGTAACTAAGAAAATTTTACTTTAAAGCTGCTAGCGTAATTGTGATAATTAAAGCGCCATCAAATTTGATGGCGCTTTTTATTTACTGATTTTTCTTCTTTAAAATATTTGTCAAGTATTATAATGAGACATTACTTTTCATCACAAGTATTACTTTTACAAAAGCCAAATATATCTATGTTAGATTGTTATTGACGATTTTTATATGACGAAGTCATAGTAAAGATTTTATTAAAATAGTTATCAAGGCATAGTATGTCATGCATGGTCTTATCATCCTGTTTAAGTTCACCATTTATTACAAGTGCCTTTTCGGCACCCATTAATTGCTCTGGCTTACCTTTACCTATTTTTTTCAGGAATATAAGCTTACTTATTGTTACCCTGTATTTACCTTCCCTCAATTCAATTTCAAAATCAAAGCTAAACTCATCTTTTAAAAAATCAGATGTACCGGGGCAAGTATTTTTAAGCTGCGTCCCTGTGCCTTTATAAACCCCACCTTGAGTAGATGTGATTTTTAGGCGCACATGCCTGGCAATTATTGCGGGAATATTGGTTTCATCACTAATAAAAACATTTTCCCATATAAGCTTTTCGTTACTAACGATAAAGCTATTAGCCTGACTAAACCCAGACAATGAGCAAAAAAGTAGTAATAGCACAAAAGCAATTTTTTTCATTGTTGATAAAGTTTATATATTAGCTTAAACAGCACCAAAGATATATATTTTTTTAAGCTGCGATGCAAATTTCCTTACAATTATATACCAATTAGATTACAACATTATTATGTAAAATTGCAGGGTAGCAGCTCACTCTATAACAGAAAGAAGCTTCTCTTTCCATATTTCAAGTTTTTGTGCAAACGTTTTGGTAGCATTAGCTCCGCTTGGCGATGGCAGTATATCATATTGTATATCCTTTTTCCTCCCAACATACCTGTCATAATAAACTGCAGCATTTTTACTTGAAAAAAACACATGCTTTATTTGCGGATGAGTTTTATAAAACGCGCTAAAATCATTAGCCACTTCGTTTTTTATGTTGCTATCAAGGCTTCCCACCCGTTCGCAATACTGCAAAACATCCCATAATGCAATACGGTTGCTTATTAGTAAATTAAGCTTGTCGTTATAATCGTTACTCAGGTCAAAATCAAAAATAGTGAATAGTAACCGCCAAAAATGGTTGCCTCTATTACCATAGTATTCTTGCAGCTCAAGCGATTTCTCACCGGGCATAGTACCCAGTATCAAAATTTCACTATTATCATCAACAATAGGGTTAAAAGCTTTTTTCATAAAGTAAAATTAAAGTAATACTGCTCTTATAAGTATTGTATTACACTGATAGTTAAACTCTTGTTATAGTAAATTGTTTTATGATTTTGTTAGCAGCCAGCGTTGGAGCCATTATATAACTTTGAGAATAGCCAAGAAAAAAATACATACTAATAATCAAAACAAAAAATTATGGCAACTACCAAAACTACTGCTAAAAGTACAAAAAGTACTCCAGCTTCAAGAAGCACGGCTTCAAAAACTACAGCGGCAAAATCGCCTGCATCTAAAAGCACAACATCAAAAGCATCTTCTACACGCGGGGTAGTAAAAGCGAAATCTTCTGCGGCCGAAGGCCTTAAAGAACTTTTTGTAGACAGTCTTAAAGATATATACTGGGCAGAGAAAGCATTACTAAAAGCGCTGCCAAAAATGGCTAAAAATGCAACTACTGCAAATTTAGTAGAAGGCATTAACAATCACATTGCAGAAACCGAAGAACAGGTGTCACGCCTTGAGCAGGTTTTTGAAATAATTGGTAAAAAAGCTGTTGCCAAAAAATGCGAAGCCATGGATGGACTTATTAAAGAAGGTCAGGATATTATGGAAAGTACTGAGCAAGGTCCGGTACGTGATGCTGGTATTATTGCTGCTTCGCAAAAAATTGAGCATTACGAAATTGCAACCTACGGTACACTTTGCGCTTTCGCAAAAACGTTAGGTATGGATGACGTTGCCGATATTCTTCACACTACGCTGGAAGAAGAAAAACAGGCAGATATAACACTTACAGAAGCCGCCTACAACACCATTAATTTTGATGCTGCTGAGGCAGATGATAGTGAGATGGAGTAAACAGCAGCATTTGTTGAAAGATGGGGTTTAATTAAGCCCCATTTTTTATGCGTAATGTTTTCTTAATCTAATGCTTCAAACCATGAAAGAATTCATTAAAAACAATAGTTTATCCATTACATTTTGCACGCTCTTTATACTTACTCTTGTTGCACAGGTATATTTTGGGCACCAGGAATATAATAAGGAGTTAATTGATGACGGAGGTTCTACTGTATCACTGAGCCAATACTTTACATCAGGCCATTTCTTTGAATCTACATTTGAGAATTGGGAAAGCGAGTTCCTTCAAATGGCACTCTTTGTTCTCTTAACTATATACCTCAAAGAAAAGGGATCTTCTGAATCTAAAAAATTCGACGGTTCTGATGAAGTTGACAGAGAGCCTGATCCGAACCGAGAAAGTGCTCCTTGGCCGGTTAAAAAAGGTGGATTAGTTTTAAAACTCTATAAAAATTCACTTACTATATCGCTCATTATCCTATTTGTATTATCATTTATACTTCATTTTTACGGAAGCCTAAAGGATGAAAACTTACAAAACACTTTGAATGGTAAACCGGTTGAAACAGTGAGTGAATATATAACCAATTCACGATTTTGGTTTGAATCGTTCCAAAATTGGCAAAGCGAATTCCTATCGGTTTTTGCAATTATCGGGTTATCAATTTACTTGAGGCAAAAGGGATCATCTCAATCTAAACCTGTAGATGCGCCTCACGATGAAACAGGCGAATAATTACACATTTATAAACCAACAAATACCATTTTTATGAAAGCACTTGTATTTCACAAACCGAAAGACGTAAGAGTAGACAATGTTGACGATCCTATTATCGAAGAGCCAAGAGATGTTATTTTAAAAGTTACATCAACAGCAATTTGCGGGTCAGACCTTCACATTTATAACGGCTACATTCCACAGCCTCATAGTATGGTTATGGGCCATGAGTTTATGGGTATTGTAGAAGAGGTAGGCAGTGGCGTTAGTAACCTTAGGGTTGGCGACCGCGTTGTGGTGCCCTTCCCTATTTCGTGCGGTACCTGCCATTTTTGCAACATGAGCCTCCCTACGCATTGCGAAAACTCAAACCCTGAAATGTATGGGCCGGAAGGCGGACTGGCCAAAGGTAAAGGCGGGGCTCTTTTTGGCTATACCGATCTTTACGGTGGTTATAGCGGCGGCCAGGCCGAATATGTACGGGTACCCTATGCCGATTATGGGCCGCGCAAAATATCAGACAGCCTTACCGATGACCAAGCATTATTTTTAACCGATATCTTTCCTACCGGCTGGAGCGCTATAGACTGGGCAGAACTTAAAGGTGGCGAAACTGTAGTGGTTTTTGGCTGTGGCCCTGTGGGCATCATGGCCATGAAATCGGCATGGCTACGCGGTGCCGGACGTGTAATTGGAGTAGACATACTGGATTACCGCTTAGAAAAGGCAAGGCTTACCGCTAACGCAGAAACTATTAACGGCAAAGATGTAGATGCCGTAGAGGCAATAAGGGAAATGACGGGCGGTTATGGCGCTGATGTATGCGTAGATGCAGTGGGAATGGAAGCAGAACATTCTTTTTGGGCGAGCGCCAAAAATCTTATACAGGGCGAAATGGGCACTATGAAAACACTACAACGCTGCTTTGATGCCGTGCGCCGCGGAGGTACGGTAACCGTTGTAGGGGTTTACGGTACCCCTTTTGATAACTTTCCATTACACCAGTGGTTTGATAAGGGTATCAAGCTTAGAGGCGGACAGGCACCGGTGCATAACTACATAGATAACCTTATTAACCTGGTAGAGACCGGTAAGGTAAAGCTTGAAGATGTAATAACACACACAGTTGCTTTAAGCGATGCCGCAAAAATGTACGACATCTTTAATAACAAAGAAGATAATTGTGTGAAAGTAGTATTAAAACCTTAGTATTTGGCACCTAAAATCTTTAATTTTAATAAGCGATAACCATAATGGTTATCGCTTTTGTCGGCTTAAAACAGCCCTAATAATCACAAATTATGAAAGCGATCTGGAAAGGAAGTATAAGCTTTGGGCTTGTAAACATACCTATTAAACTATATAGTGGCACACAAACCCATAATATTAACTTAGATATGGTTCGCCAAAAAGACAAGTGCAAAATACAATATGTACGTGTTTGTAAAAAAGATGGCAAAGAGGTATCATGGGAAGATATCGCTAAGGGCTACCGTAAAGAAAATGGTGATTATATAATTATTGATAAAAATGATTTCGAGAAGATCTCTCCGGAAAAGACACAAACCATTGACATTTTCGAATTTATAAAGGAGGAAGAAATTCCGTCTAAATACTTAGAAAAACCTTATATCGTAGAGCCGTCTAAAGATGCTAAAAAAGTTTATGCCCTGCTTAGGGAAGCGCTTAAAAAATCACAAAAGGTAGGGCTTTGCAAATTTGTGATGCGCACAACGCAACACCTTGGCATACTTAAGGTTGAGGATGATGCGATATTGCTTATCCAAATTCGCTTTAACGATGAGCTACGCGATCCCGAAGAAGCCACGCTTATTCCTACTGATATTAAGATTGCTAAGAAAGAACTTGATATGGCGCTTACGATTATTGACCAACTTACTGATTCCTTTGACCCGTCTAAATATAAAGACACATACAAAGACGAACTTATTAAGCTGATAAAGAAAAAGGGCGCTGCCAAACCTGACGAAAAGGTAGAAACCCCTACCCGCACCCGCAAAAAAACTGCTGCTAAAGACGATTTGTTAGAACAGCTTAAAGCCAGTCTTGCAGCCATTAAAAATTAAGTGTTATGCCTAAGCTATCTGAATATAATAAGAAAAGAGATTTTAAAAAAACTGCCGAACCTAAAGGTAAAGTAAAAAAAGGCGGTAAAGAGTTGCATTTTGTAATTCAGAAACATGCAGCTTCTCACCTGCATTTTGATTTCAGGCTGGAGATAGATGGCGTTTTGGTAAGCTGGGCAGTACCAAAAGGGCCGAGTGCCGATCCGTCCGTAAAGCGCCTTGCCATGCATGTAGAAGATCACCCAATGGATTATATAGATTTTGAAGGCACAATACCTAAAGGGCAGTATGGCGGCGGTACCGTTATGGTTTGGGACACTGGTACCTACCTTGCCGAAGGCAGTGACAGTACTGCCGAAAGCGAAAAGCTACTGCGTAAAATGCATGAAGAAGGCAATATTAAAGTTGTTATGAACGGCAATAAAGTAAAGGGTTCTTATCACTTGGTACACATGCACGGCAAAGAGCAGGAATGGCTGCTTATGAAAGCAAAAGATGAGTATGCAGATAAGAAAGAGTTTGATCAAAAATCTGTGCTTACCGGCAGGACGATGGATGAGATTGCCGATGATAAAAAATCAGATGTTTGGAACAGCAACCGGGATGAGAAAAAAAAGTCAACTGGTGATAAAGACGCTATTCTTGAAGATGTTCACACCACCAACAACTCCCCTGCTTTTACTACAGAAGATGTAGCCGATGCTAAAAAGCTAAAAGAATTCCCTGTTGATTGGCTACCACAGCTTGCTACATTAACCGATGAAGTTTTTGATAATGATGAATGGATATATGAAACAAAATACGATGGCTATCGGGCTATAATTCAGGTTAATGATGGCACGGTTAATCTTGTATCCCGCAATGGCATATCATTCAATAAAAAATATGCACCACTGGTTAAAGCCTTCGAGACAATTGCAGATAATGTAGTTTTAGATGGCGAAATTGTAGTGGAAGATGACAAAGGAGTAAGTCATTTTCAGTGGCTGCAATACTTTGCCGAGAATCCAAACAGGGGAAAATTAAAGTGTTATGTTTTTGATATACTTTATTTTAATGGATATGACCTCACTCCTCTTTATTTGCTTCAGCGTAAAAAAATATTAGAGGCACTACTGCCTCAATCAGATGAAATTATTTACTCCGGCCATGTAGTTGGGAACGGTAGTAAAGCCCTAAAGAAAGTAGAAAAAGATGGCGGCGAAGGCCTTATGGCTAAAAAGGCATCATCTAAATATCATGTAAACAAGCGCAGCAAAGACTGGCTTAAAATTAAGGTTAGCAAAGAGCAGGAAATGGTTATTGGTGGCTTTACAGATCCTCAGGGTTCGCGTACAGGCTTTGGGTCGCTATTGCTTGGCTACTATCAGGATGGCGAGCTTATTTACTCCGGTAAAGTGGGCACCGGTTTTAACGAAGAGTCGTTGGCAGATATGCACAAAAAGCTTCTAAAACTGGAACAAAAAACATCGCCTTTTAAAACCAAGCCAAAAGAACGTGGCGCTCATTTTATCAAGCCTCAATTGGTTGCCCAAATTAAATATAGTGAATGGACCGAGACCGGTAGCCTCCGCCATCCTGTATTCATTGCACTGCGAACTGATAAGGATCCTAAAGATGTTACCCGCGAGCAAGCCATAGCTAAAGATGAATTGGTTAGTAACGAAAAGATGAAAAAAGCAACTATAGAAGCTAAACCTAAAGCTTCGACAAAAAAAGCAATTGCAAAGAATGAAGATGTAACTGAATCGAAACCGAAGGTGAAATCTAAAGCTACTATATCCAAGTCAGTTTCTAAAAAAGGCTGGGATAAAACTAAGGCACCTGTTACGCATCCTGATAAAATATTCTGGCCGGTTGAGGGTTACACTAAAGGCGATGTAATAAATTATTACGATGAAATGGCGCAATGGATAATGCCTTATATTAAAGACAGGCCACAATCTATGCGAAGGACTCCAAATGGTATTGACAAAGATGGTTTTTTCCAAAAAAATGTTGCTGATTCTGCGCCGGATTGGGCACAAACAGAAACAATTCATTCAGAATCTACTAAAGAAGATATTGAGTACTTAATATGCAATGATAAGGAAACCCTCATATACATGGCAAATCTGGGCTGTATAGAAATTAACCCATGGAGCAGCCGTGTTGGCAGCCTTGAAAATCCTGACTATATTATCTTTGACCTCGATCCTAACAAAGCGTCGTTAAAAGACCTTGTTACTACGGCAAATAAAGTAAAAGAAATCTTAGACAGCCTCGGTATTACCGGCTATCTTAAAACATCGGGCGGTAAAGGGCTGCATGTATTTATTCCTATAAAGCCAAAATATACTTACGACCAAAGCCGGGACTTTTCACACATTATAAGCCAGGCGGTTAACAGTGCATTACCGGATATTACCAGTCTTGAGCGTATGCCAAAAAAGCGTATTGGTAAAATATACCTCGATTTTTTACAAAATGGAAAAGGTAAAACTATGGCGTGTGCCTATTCGCTTAGGCCGCGTGAGGGTGCAACCGCCAGCACGCCATTAAATTGGGAAGAGCTCAATGATAAAAAATTCGACCTTAAAAATTACAATATTAAAACACTGCCAAAGCGTGTAAAAGAAATGGGGGACTTATGGGCTAACTTTTTTAACGATGCCGTGGATTTAGAAGCCATCTTAGATAAACTATCCTGATGCAAAGCATTTTTATATATTTGTAAGAAAACAGATGAATTCTTTACGCATAGCTCCTATTACATGCATAATTTTATTTGCTTTAGGCTGTCAAAATGTAGAAGCACAAAATATTTATAAGGAAGATTTTTTAGAGTTTTGGGAAGATTACAATTCGTACTACGGCTATTTTGGAGAAAGTGGCATTGATTGGAATAAGGCCAAAGAAATATATTTGCCTGCAGCCGATACTATTAAAAATAACTACGAATTTACCTGTCTGTTAGAACAGGTTGTAAACGAGTTTCACAATGGGCATGTATCTCTAAATACAAATTATACCACATCAAACAGGATCATTCCCAGCGGCGCAGACGTGTATGCAGAAAAAAGCGGAAATGCGTATTTTATAACCGATGTACGATTGAACTCAAAAGCAGAGAAATGTGGGATCAAATCTGGAATGGAAGTTGAGCAATTTAATAATAAACCTATTAATACGCAGCTTGAACAATTTCTGCCAAAGTCCACTACTGCGTATACCCCAGCAATGTATGGTTATGCCATAAATATGCTGTTTGCCGGCACTTACGATAAAAAACGGGAATTTACCGTAAAGGAAAACGGAGCGTTGAAAACCTATAACCCTGACGATATAGAAATCAAAAATTCTGAAGATCTTCTCGAATACAAAATCCTTGACGGGAACATTGGTTATATAAAAATAAATAATTCGTTAGGTAATAACAGCCTGATTCCGGATTTTGATAAAGCTTTAGATGATTTAATTCAAACTAAAGGAATTATTTTAGACCTTACTGAAACTCCCGGCGGAGGCAACACTACTGTGGCGCGCGCAATAATGGGAAGATTTATAGATAAAGAGCTTCCCTATCAAAAACATGTAATAAATGAAAAAGAATATGGAACGGTACGCTCTTGGATAGAATATGTGGTACCAAGAAAAACTACGTATAAGAAGAATGTAGTTGTTATGGTAGGACATTGGACGGGCAGTATGGGCGAAGGCATAGCTATAGGGTTTGACGCAATGAAGCGGGCAAAAATTACCGGAACAAAAATGGCAGGCTTAATTGGTGCCATTTACACTTTTAATTTGAAGAATACTAAGATTGGTTTCCAGATTCCGTATGAAAAAATGTATCACGTAAACGGTACACCACGAGAAGATTATTTGCCGCCCTACCTCACAAAAAATAGTGCAGAGACGTTTATTAAAGCACTAAACCTTATAAAATAATAAAAGCCCCAAATTGGGGCTTTTATTTATAGGGAATCAAAGACTGTAGGTTAACCTAACACCTCTTTAACTTTTAATCCAATTTCAGCAGGAGAATCTACAACGTGTATTCCATTCTCCCTCATGATGCGTTTTTTAGCTTCAGCTGTATCGTCAGATCCACCTACGATTGCACCGGCATGGCCCATTGTACGGCCTTTAGGAGCAGTTTCACCGGCAATAAAGCCAACAACAGGTTTTCTGTTACCATCAGCCCTAACCCATGCAGCAGCATCAGCTTCAAGCTGGCCACCAATCTCACCAATCATTATAATGATTTCAGTTTCAGGGTCATTCATAAGCAATTCAACAGCCTCTTTAGTAGTAGTACCAATAATTGGGTCACCACCAATACCAATAGCTGTAGTAATACCTAAGCCTTGTTTTACAACCTGGTCTGCAGCTTCATAAGTAAGAGTACCTGATTTAGAAACGATACCTACAGTACCTTTTTTAAACACAAAGCCTGGCATAATACCAACTTTAGCCTCTCCCGGAGTAATAACACCCGGGCAGTTAGGGCCTATAAGGCGGCAATCTTTATCTTTAATATAATCAAAAGCTTTAATCATATCTGCAACAGGAATACCTTCGGTAATTGTAATAATTACTCTAATACCTGCTTCAGCAGCTTCCATAATTGCATCAGCAGCAAATGCAGGCGGAACGAATATAATAGTAGTATCGGCACCGGCAATTTCTACTGCATCTTTTACAGTGTTAAAAACGGGGCGGTCTAAGTGTGTTGTACCACCTTTACCAGGGGTTACACCACCAACAACGTTAGTACCATATTCAATCATTTGGGTAGCGTGAAAAGTACCTTCACTGCCTGTAAAACCCTGTACAATTATTTTGGAATCTTTATTAACTAAAACACTCATGATATATATTTTATTAATTTTAGTATTAGCGGTACAAAAATAGGTTTTTAACCAATACCTATAAAGGTTTTTTTATTATTTGTATGTTGATATTGCAGAACTCTCTGCCTAATCTTAAAATTTATTAGCCCTGATGGCTCATTAAATATGCTTTATATAATTTATCATCTTTAACTTCCCAGATTACCATAAAATGACCCAGTATCATATCTTCCTGCGGATTTTCTATAGCAGTAACGTGGTGCGTATAATGAACTGAAACAATGTTGTCTTCAGATATAATCTTTTTAATATGAATATATGACGTTGCGTAAGATTTTGCGAGCTCCCCGGCAAGGGCAAGGATATCATTCTTATCGGCCTCAAAATAGCCCTTTGTACTATACCATTCCAGGTTAAAATCTTCATGAACGTATGTTGCCATGATTTCAGGATTATGTAACGCACCCGATCTGTAATACTCCTGTACAATATCCTTTGCTGTCATAATATCTTACTTTAATCGTTCTAAAATATCAGGTATGCGCTTAACATTAATCAATTGTTTCATTTTTTCACGGGCTTCTTCAGCCGGGCTGCCAAAATATGCTTTACCCCCTTCAAGGGATTTAGCAACCCCTGACTGTGCCTGTATAACTGCTTTGTAACCAATTGTAATTGCACTGGTTACGCCTACCTGGCCCCACATGGTAACTTCATCTTCTACAATAACACAACCTGCAATACCGGTTTGCGATGCAATAAGGCATTTTTTGCCAATAACCGTATCGTGGCCTATGTGTACCTGATTGTCAATTTTGGTACCTTCGCCAATAGTGGTATCGCCTGTAACACCTTTATCGATTGTACAAAGTGCACCAATCCCTACATTGTCTTTAATCACAACACGCCCACCAGATAACAACTGGTCAAAACCTTCAGGGCGTTTTTTGTAATAAAAAGCGTCGCCGCCAAGTACCGTACCGGCATGTATAATTACATTATCTCCAATAACTGTATTGTCGTAGATGGCCACATTAGAATGTATAAGGCAGTTTTTACCTATAGTAACATTATTACCGACAAATGTATTAGGCTGAATAACAGTGCCCTCTCCAATTTTAGCTGTTGGTGCAATAGCAACATTTGCCTGCTGAAACGGCTTAAAATGTCGCGTAAGCGTATTGAAATCCCTAAAAGGATCATCAGAAATTAAAAGCGCCTTACCCTCGGGACAATCAACTTTTTTGTTGATAAGTATTACTGTAGCGGCCGATTGTAACGCCTTATCATAATATTTAGGATGATCTACAAAAACAATATCGCCGGGTTCTACCACGTGAATTTCATTCATACCGTGTACCGGATAATTATCGTCTCCTACATATTCGCAGGCAATAATGGCTGCGATTTCCTTTAAAGGATAAACATTTGGGAATTTCATGCTTTATAAAGTATAAGCTAACTTACTATATTTTTTTTGATACAGCCTTATTTCCTTTACGGAAATGCCATAAATAACAAAGTCGGCTTTCGCCGACTTTCAATTATTGTTTTACACGCTCAAGGTAAGAACCTGTAGCAGTGTCAATTTTAATTTTATCGCCTTCGTTAATAAACAAAGGTACATTTATAGAAGCACCTGTTTCTAACTTAGCAGGTTTCGTTGCATTTGTAGCAGTGTTGCCTTTAACACCTGGCTCGGCATAAGTAACCTCAAGAACAACTGAAGCCGGCATATCTACAGATAGAGGTGCTTCGGTTTCAGCATTGATGATTACCATTACGTTCTCACCTTCTTTAAGTAAATCCGGTGCGTCAAGAATATCTTTGTGTAAGGAAATTTGCTCATACGTTTCGGCATGCATAAAGTGGTATTGATCACCTTCAGGATATAAAAACTGAAACTTATGTGTTTCTACCCTTACATCATCAATTTTATGGCCTGCAGAAAATGTATTGTCCAATACTTTACCGTTAGTAAGACTTTTAAGTTTCGTTCTTACGAAAGCAGGGCCTTTACCCGGTTTAACGTGAAGAAATTCGATTATTTTATAAATATCGTGGTTAAATTTAATGCATAACCCGTTCCTGATATCTGATGTACTTGCCATTATATGAGTTTATTTAAAATTCTAATTTATTTGTTTTATGTATCGTATTGCAGCAGCAGACTACTAATAGCCTGTGTAACCTTTCATTATACCTCTTGATGAATTCCTGATGAAAAGTATGATCTCATCGCGTTCCGGAGTCGCCTCCATGTCCGCTTCTATAAGGCTTAGCGCCTGAGTAGTATTGTAGTTCTTTTGGTACAAAATCCGGTAAATATCCTGTATCTCCCTTATTTTTTCTGACGTAAAACCTCGCCTTCTTAAACCGATGGAGTTGATACCTACATACGATAACGGCTCTTTCGCGGCTTTGGTAAATGGCGGTACATCTTTACGTACCAATGATCCGCCCGATATCATGGCATGGTCGCCAATACTGATAAACTGGTGTATGGCTGCAAGACCGCCAATAATGGCATAGTTACCTATAGTAACATGACCGGCAAGCGCAACGCCGTTAACTATTATGGCATTATCGCCAATATGGCAATCGTGTGCAATGTGTGCAGTTGCCATAATAAGACAGTTCTTACCTATCTTGGTAACTCCTGAGGCAACTGTGCCCCTGTTTATAGTAACTGACTCACGTACAGTTGTATTATCACCAATTATTGCAAGTGAATCTTCACCTCCAAATTTAAGATCCTGAGGTACTGCAGATATTACTGCACCGGGAAATATGTTACAGTTTTTGCCGATCCTGGCACCTTCCATAATGGTAACGTTAGAACCTATCCAGGTGCCCTCACCTATCTCCACATTATTGTGGATGGTGGTAAAAGGCTCAATAACCACATTCTTGGCTATTTTAGCGCCCGGATGTACATATGCTAAAGGTTGGTTCATACTGTAGTAGTGTTTTGTTGTGGGTTTCTGGCAATTTGTGCCATAAGTTCGGCTTCGGCAACCAGTTTACCGTTAGCATAAGCCCCTGCATGCATGTGGCAAATACCCCTGCGTATAGGTGATATAAGATTACAGTTAAATACAAGCGTATCGCCGGGAAGCACTTTATGTTTAAACTTAACGTTATCTATTTTCATAAAATACGTAAGGTAATTTTCAGGATCCGGTACGGTACTAAGTATTAATATACCACCTGTTTGTGCCATAGCCTCTACTATAAGTACGCCCGGCATAACCGGTGCACCCGGAAAGTGACCTATAAAAAAGCTTTCGTTCATGGTAACGTTTTTAAGACCTACCACGTGATTTTCGCTCATTTCTAATATCTTATCTACCAGTAAAAATGGCGGACGGTGCGGCAGCATGGCCATGATTTTATGGATGTCCATCAACGGTTCCTTATGCAGGTCATATACAGGCACCTGGTTGCGTTGTTCAGCTTTAATAATCTTTGACATTTTTTTAGCAAACTGTGTGTTTACAAAATGTCCGGGCTTGTTTGCAATTACCTTACCTCTAATACGCGTACCAATAAGAGCAAGGTCTCCTATTACATCAAGTAATTTATGCCTGGCTGCTTCATTAGGATAATGCAGGGTAAGGTTATCTAAAATCCCGTTCGGCTTAACTGCAATGCTGTCCTTCCCAAAAGCAACTTTAAGGCTCTCCATAGTTTCAGGAGAAATTTCTTTATCTACATAAACAATAGCGTTGTTAAGGTCGCCACCTTTAATAAGGCCGTTTTGTAGTAATGCTTCAAGTTCATGTAAAAAGCTAAAGGTGCGCGAATCGGCAATTTCAGCTTTAAAATCTTTAATATTCTTCAAAGTAGCATTTTGGGTACCAAGTACTTTAGTACCAAAATCTACCATGGTGGTAACCTGATAATCATCAGAAGGCATAAGTATTATTTCGCTCCCGGTTGCCTCATCAATATATGAAATAACCTCTTTAACAACATATACCTTACGTTCGGCATCCTGCTCTTCTACTCCAACTTTCTCAATGGCTTCTACAAAATATTTAGAAGACCCATCCATTATAGGTGGTTCAGATGCATCCAGCTCAATAATAACATTATCAACATCGCAGCCTACAAATGCAGCAAGCACATGTTCTGATGTTTGTATTTTAACACCCTTCTTTTCGAGGTTAGTACCTCGCTGTGTATTAATTACATAATTGGCGTCTGCTTCTACAACAGGCTGGCCTTCAAGGTCTACCCTTACAAAAGTGTATCCGTTGTTTACAGGTGCGGGCTTAAAAGTCATTGTGACTTCTTTTCCTGTGTGCAAGCCCACTCCCTTTAATGAAATCTCACTCTTGATTGTGGTTTGTTTAACCATTATATGATTTTTTAATTTACTTCTTTATTAAGATTTAACTTTTTTAAGATCTTCTATGTCAGATACTATTTTTGGAAGGTTCCTAAAATGTACGTACGATTTGCTAAAATCAGCATAAGGCATAGCCGGAGACCCCTGTATTATATCGCCATCAGGTATGTTCTTTGCAACGCCAGATTGTGCCTGAATCCTTACGTTGTTGCCTATAGTGATATGGCCAACAATACCAACCTGACCACCAATAATGCAATTGCTGCCTATTTTTGTAGAACCTGCAACACCGGTTTGCGATGCTATAACTGTATTTTCTCCAATTACAACATTATGGGCAATTTGTATTTGATTATCAAGCTTAACGCCTTTTTTTATGACTGTCGACCCTAAAGTAGCCCTGTCTATCGTGGTACATGAACCAATATCTACATTATCCTCAATTACTACATTGCCTATTTGAGGCACTTTGCTGTACACACCTTCTTCATTCGGCACAAATCCAAAACCATCTGATCCTATGATAGAACCTGAATGTAATGTGCATCCGCTGCCTATCTCGGTTTCGGAGTATACTCTTACACCTGCAAAAAGAATAGTATTATCGCCAATGGTAACATTATCTCCCACAAAAGTGTTAGGGTATATTTTTACGTTGTTTCCTATTTTAACATTTTTGCCTACGTAGCAAAAACTCCCCAAATATAGGTTATCACCATACACAGCACCTTCTGACAGTACAGACGGTTGCTCTATGCCCGATTTCATTAACTTGACCTCGTTATAGTATTCTAAAAGCTTAGAAAATGCTTTGTAGGCATCGTCAACTTTAATTAGTGTGGTAAAAATATTGTTCTCCGGCTCAAAAGTACGGTTAACAATCGTAATTGATGCCTGAGTGGTGTATATGTAAGACTGGTACTTAGGGTTAGCCAAGAAAGTAATGGCCCCCTCTGTCCCCTCCTCTATTTTAGATAGCTTGTGTACTTCGGTCTGTGGGTTGCCCACAATCTCGCCTTCCAGTATACCTGCTATTTGTTCTGCTGTAAATTTCATCCCGACAAAAATATAAAATTAAATTAAAACGCAGCTTTTTCCAAAAGTACTTTTGGAAAACAGAGGTAATACTTAGTTACAGGTTTGGATAATGCCTTTAAATTCAACTGGTCAGACGCTTCAACTACATCTTCTATAGTACGGTCTTTACGCAATATATGTATGGGTTCACCAGTTTTATTGTAAGCCTGGTTTTTAATTTTGCCTTTAAACACAAAATAATCCGACTCTTTCTCCGTTAATGCATACTTTTCCATAACATCATTTCGCAGGGCTATAACCTCTTCTTTAGCAACTTTATCACTTTGCATCCTTATTTTAGGCAGGTCCCGGTTTATGATCATTTTACTAAGTTCGCTTAGCACAAAATCATTATTAAACTGCCAAGATTTTATGGCGCTTATAATATCAAAGTCATCAAGATAAGAAAATTTAGTAAGCACCTCGCCGTTAAAATCTTCAAGCGATATTTTATTCTGGAGGAAAAACTGCAAAGGGTCGCTTGCCGGGAGGATCACTCCGTTATGGGTCAATTCTTTAGCACGTTTTAATATTTTGGTAAGTATAAGTTCGGCTGCAACACTCGTTTTATGCAAATAGGCCTGCCAGTACATTAATCTGCGCGCTACAAGGAATTTCTCTACCGAATAAATACCTTTCTCCTCTATTACAAGCATATCATCCTGAACGTTAAACATTTGTATTAATCGTTCAGAGTTAATATTACCCTCGGCAACGCCACTATAAAAACTATCTCGCTTGAGGTAGTCCATACGGTCCATGTCAAGCTGGCTCGATATAAGCTGCAGCATAAACTTACGATGGTACTCGCCTTTAAATATTTGTATGGCAAGAGTAAGCTTACCTTCAAAAATTGCATTAAGGCTATCCATAAACAAAAGCGATATAGCTTCGTGATTTACATTTTCTACAATGCTGTGCTCCATAGCGTGAGAAAATGGCCCGTGGCCTATGTCATGCAGCAGTATGGCAATACAAAGCGCATTCTCTTCTTCATCGCTAATATCAGTCCCTTTAAATCGCAACACGCCAATGGTTTTTTGCATAATGTGCATGCAGCCCAAAGCATGGTGAAAACGGGTGTGGTGGGCTCCCGGATATACCAAATACGACATGCCCATTTGAGAAATACGTCTAAGCCTCTGGAAGTAAGGATGCTGGATAAGATCGTACACCAGCGGGTTTGTTATAGATATAAACCCATAAATAGGGTCATTTAAAATTTTAAGCTTGTTTATTTGGCTCACAGTAACGCAAATTTTTAACAAAGATACTAAAACCAGTGCGTAAATAGTATTACCAAAGTGTTTTAACGCTTATTGTAAGGGTTTTAACTAAAATTAATAGTTAGCGTTAAACATAGGTTAATCATTTAGTTATGTGCAGATTATAGCTGTAAAGTGTTTAATTTTATAAACGTAATAAACGCACCTGCCATGAAAAAACTACACTTATCGGTTACAGCGTTCTTTGCTTTTACTGCAATGCTGTGTGCACAGCAAACACAGGAAAAGCAAGATCAGCTACCGCCCACTGTTACAGAGCAGCAGGTAGAACGTGATGCGCAGGCCGCAAAACTTGCCAAGCAGCAAAGAGTTCTTGAAAAAGAAAAAGCAAAGACGGAATATCCTGATAAGCAAAAGAATGAAGAAGACAAACGTATAACAAACGGTTCAAATAATACACTTACTAAGAAAGCTTCAACCAAGCCTGGAAAACAATAATAACGTTATTTTTTGTTACTTAGGTTATTGAAGGAGAAGGCTTGCAATTTTTTGCAGGCCTTTTTTGATTTTATGTAAGTCATAGGTTTGTTATATTATGATAACCTGCAACAATATCGTCATTTTTGAGTTAATGATTTTATAAAAAATTTAGGAATTATTTTGTTAAATAAAACTAACTTGCAGGATTAATTACGAACAAAAATGTACTCATAAAATGAATGAGATTAAGATACTTTGGGTTGATGATGAAATAGACATGCTTAAGCCCCACATTATGTTTTTAGAGAAAAAAAATTATAATGTTACTACTGCTAATAATGGTCAGGATGCATTAGAACTTTTTGACAAGGAAAATTTTGACATTGTTTTTCTTGATGAGAATATGCCCGGGCTAAGCGGTCTCGAAGTGCTTGCTGAGATGAAGGAGAAAAAAACGCAGGTTCCCATCATTATGATCACTAAAAGTGAGGAAGAAATGATTATGGAAGAGGCAATTGGCTCTAAAATTGCCGATTACCTCATAAAGCCGGTTAACCCTAACCAAATATTGCTTTCACTTAAAAAGAACCTCGACCATTCGCGCCTTATATCTTCTAAAACAACATTAGACTACCAAAAAGAGTTTCGCAAAATATCTATGGATATGGGTATGGTAAACTCTTATGAAGAATGGGCCGATATGTATAAGCGCCTTATTTTTTGGGAAATGGAACTGGAAAATATTGAAGACCAGAGTATGGTTGAGATATTAGAGTCGCAAAAAGTAGAGGCTAACTCTCAGTTTGGTAAATTTATTGAGCGTAATTATGAGGATTGGTTTGACCCTAAGGGAGATAAACCGGTACTGTCTCACAATCTTTTTAGAGAAATGGTTGTGCCAGAAATTAAGAAGAAAGAGCCTATACTTTTTGTAGTTATAGATAATCTGCGTTACGACCAATGGAAAGCTTTTGAGAGCGTTATTGGCAACCACTATAAATTGGAAAAAGAGGCCTCCTACTACTCTATTTTGCCAACGGCTACTCAGTATGCCCGTAATGCGATTTTCTCCGGGCTTACGCCACTTGAAATGGAGAAGAAATATCCGCAATATTGGAAAAATGATGTGGACGACGGCGGCAAAAACCTCTTTGAAGGCGAATTTTTAACCGAGCAGCTTCGCCGTTTAGGCCTTAGCGGACTTAAACAGGAGTATTACAAAATTACAAACTTTAAAGACGGTAAAAAACTTGTAGAAAATTTTAAAGGCCTAAAAAACAATGACCTTACTACAATTGTTTACAATTTTGTAGATATGCTCAGTCACGCAAAGACCGAAATGGATGTAGTTAAAGAATTAGCATCTAACGATAAAGCTTACCGCTCGCTTACGTTGAGCTGGTTCCGTAACTCACCCTTGTTAGAAATCATTCAGCAGGCGCAGCAAATGGGCTTTAAGCTTATTATTACTACAGATCATGGTACGATAAACGTTAAAAACCCAAGCAAAGTTATTGGCGACAGGAACACCAGCTTAAACCTTCGATATAAAACAGGCCGCAGCCTTACGTATGAAGATCGTGATGTGTACCATGTTAAAGACCCTAAAGCGGTACAACTTCCCACTATCAACATGAGTAGCTCATACATATTTGCCAAGAACGATTACTTTCTGGCCTATGTAAACAATTACAACCATTATGTAAGTTATTACCGTAACAGCTACCAGCACGGCGGTATATCGCTGGAAGAAATGATCATACCTTTCTTAGTGTTTAACCCTAAATAAGAACTTCCAAATTTTTATGGAAATTAGTTTCTCCCTCGATCAGATCGATCAGGTGGCACAGCAGGTACTGGCACAAAACTTAAAAAACATCATATTGTTTCACGGTACTATGGGTGCCGGTAAAACAACATTTATAAAGGCAATAGCGAGGCAACTGGGGGTTAACGAAATGACCTCCAGCCCCACCTTTTCGCTTGTAAATGAGTATACCACCAATGATGATAAAACACTCTATCATTTTGACCTTTACCGCCTTAATAGCGAAGAGGAAGCTTATGATATGGGTATAGATGAATACTTTTATTCAGGCTCGCTTTGTCTCATAGAGTGGCCGGAAAAAACACCCAATCTTATACCTTTAGATCACTCCACCGTGACACTAAAAACACTGCCTGACGGCAGGAGGCATCTTACTGTAAAATAGTTGCTTATATTTGCCATTTTTTTGTAAATTGTCTTCAATTATTATAACCAATCATGTCATTAACACCTTTTACAAGGCAGCAATTGCTTCCGCAGGAAGAAACCTTAGAAGTAGCCAGGCAACGAAGCGAATTATTTATCGGCTTGCCTAAAGAAACTTCGTATCAGGAAAGGCGCATTTGCCTCACTCCCGACGCTGTAAGCTCGCTTGTAGCACATGGCCACCGTGTACTTATGGAAAGCGGCGCAGGCCTTAATGCCAGTTATACAGATAAAGAGTATAGCGATGCCGGTGCCGAGGTTACCCATGATACTAAAAAGGTTTTTAGCTGCCCGGTATTGCTTAAGGTAGAGCCGCCAAGTGTAAAGGAAATTGAAATGATGAATCAGGGTACCCTGATAATATCGGCAATACAATTAAAAACGCAAAAGAAAGAGTATTTTGAGGCCATGCAGGCCAAAAAAATAACTGGGTTGGCCTTTGAGTTCATTAAAGATGATGATGGCTCCTACCCTGCTGTAAAATCGCTGAGCGAGATTGCCGGAACGGCATCTATACTTATTGCGGCTGAACTAATGATTAGCCAGAAACTTGGCAAAGGCCTTTTATTTGGTAATATTACCGGGGTGCCCCCTACAGAGGTTGTAATTTTTGGTGCAGGTACCGCTGCTGAATTTGCTGCCAAAACGGCTATGGGCCTTGGCGCAAGCGTAAAAGTTTTTGATAACTCAATTAATAAATTACGCCGACTACAGAACAATCTTAACCACCGCATTTTTACATCTACAATACAGGAAAAGGCTGTCTTAAAAGCACTAATGCGTTGCGATGTTGCCATAGGTGCCATGCGGGGTAAAGATCGAAGCCCTGTAATAGTAAGCGAAACAATGGTTGAGCGTATGAAAAAAGGCGCCGTAATTATTGATATTTCTATCGATACTGGTGGCTGCTTTGAAACATCTGAAGTGACCACGCATGAGAAGCCGACGTTTGTTAAGCACAACGTAACGCATTACTGTGTTCCTAATATTCCTTCACGCTACAGCAAAACAGCATCGTTATCCATCAGTAATATAATTAGTCCGTTTCTGTTGCAAATGGCCGATGATGGTGGTATAGAAAGTGCTATACGCTGCAATGTGGGTTTAAAACACGGCATTTATTTTTACCATGGCAGGCTTACCAACCGCAGTATTGGTGAATGGTTTAGTATTGATTACACTGATATCAACCTGATAGTGTTTTAAATTCTGTTTATTGATCTAAAAGTTAATAGCATGAATATAAAAGAACTTATTGCACAACACATTTTAGATGTTCATAAAGGTGACAACTGGACTGAAAGTAACATCAAAAATGCACTTGCAGATGTTACATTGACAGAAGCAACAACAAAAACAGCGGCAAGCCAAAATACTATCGCAACACTACTATATCATTTAACCTACTGGAACAGGATAATGATTGAACGCATTAACGGAATCAAATCTGCAATTCCTGAAACAAATGGTTATGAAATGAGTCCGCTAAGAACTGAGGTTGAATGGCAGCAGTTAAAAGCTGATAACATCATTTCTGCTCATGAGTTAGCTTCCGCAATAAGAAATTTTGACGAAATTAAGTTGCTGCATCCAATATTGCCTGGCTATTCTACTGCATATAAAAATCTACAGGGGAGTTCAGAGCATATTCATTATCACCTGGGACAAATTATCATTCTTAAAAATTTAGTACGGTCACTAAATGCACAACAATTTACACATTAAATCATTACTCTACTAAATCCATATTCTTACCATATTATTAGAGTTCAGGGAATTAAATTATGTTCCTTGAAAAATAAATTATAAAATACGGTATTTTATTGCGATGTTTGTAATCAAGAAATAAAACATAACCATCCACTTTTTTGGAAAGCGCAATACTAATATTCGCCGGATTTATAATTGGCACCTGCGGTACCCTTATAGGGGCTGGCGGAGGTTTTATATTAGTACCCCTTTTATTAATTTTCTATCCACAATTAGGCCCTGAACTTACTACAGCCATATCTATTGCTGTAGTTGCTTTAAATGCCATATCCGGTACAGTGGCTTATGCACGTTCCGGCAGAATAGATTATTCAGCAGGTTTAGTTTTTGCAGCTTATACCATTCCAGGATCTATATTAGGAGTAATCACCGTTAAGTATATCCCAAAAGAACTATTTAATGTGGTTTTTGGTGTTTTACTATTAGCTTTAGCAATATATCTTTTTTTAAAGAATAAAAAAAACATTGGAGGTTTGGTAATGCCAGCTCCTACCAACGGACGCAGGCAGCATGTTTTAATTGACAATGAAGGCACAACTTACCGCTATTGCTACAATAGTCTATATGGGAATATAATAAGTGTTGTTGTAGGATATATTTCTCCTCTGTTAGGCATTGGTGGTGGAATAATACATGTACCAGCAATGGTTAACTGGTTAAAATTCCCGGTACGAGTAGCAACAGCTACTTCGCACTTTATATTAGCTGTAATGGCCACCGTGAGTGTTATTACACATACTTTTCAGGGAACTTATAACAGCCCCGAAACAGTACATATGATTTTATTTCTTGCTATTGGTGTAGTTCCGGGTGCCCAGCTTGGCGCAATGCTGTCGCATAAAATAAAAAGCCATATTATATTACAGGTGCTGGCAGGCTGTCTTGTAATTGTAGGGATCAGGATTTTGATGTGCAGCATTAAATAACTGTCAACCCCTGTATGAATTATTACCACTGCAACCGGCCTCGCAACCACCATAAATGCTTATTTTTGCAGAAATTTTTAATCAATGAAGCTTAAATTTAGATTAGCATATTATCTTTTTGGCCTTACCCTTGGCGGCATGCTTGTAGTTTTTATATTTAATAAACGTGGACAAGATTTTTGCTATTTACCTAATTGCAGGGCTTTAAAAAACATCCGGGAGAAAGGTATTATTATTAAAGAGACCGGAAAACAACAATTAACTGCAACTGGTGTTACCCAAAATGACATCATGAGGTCGCTTGAATATGGCGATATAGATTTTTCTAAAAGTAATGTTCCACATTCCGGCGGAGGTAAACTTTATGTGATTGAAGGAAGAACGGTTGGAAATGAACCAATTATATTTGAAGTTGTAAATTACAGCGACAGAGCAGAACTTTTGAATGTAAAAAAACAATAATTTTTAGATAAAATCCTTGTAAATATAAATAGTACGTGTATATTTGCACTCGCAATAAAGAACAAAACACTTGTTAAGAATTGCAAGATTAGGGCGATTAGCTCAGCTGGTTCAGAGCACCTCGTTTACACCGAGGGGGTCGGGGGTTCGAACCCCTCATCGCCCACTAAAAGTAAGCTTTATATCATTATAAAGTACATTAAAACAATGAAAACCTGCAAGTTACGGCTTTGCAGGTTTTTTGTTTTATCCCTGCACCCATCAAAATTTGCAAAAATGGTCATTTATGGCACATTTTGTGGCACATCACAAATTTTAAAAAATGTGCCACAGAAATCGATGTAATATTTTGATTGTCAAAATGTAAAGCTGCTTAACGACTTGATTTAAAGACGCTATAATTCTAATTTTATTAATTTTAAAATAATTGAATTATGCTAACAGCAAGTTTTGGGTTAACCTTCTTTATGAAGACCCCGAGAAAAGAAACAAATGTAAGAGTAATCTATCTTAGGATTACCGTTGATGGAGTGCCAAAGGAAACGTCCACCAGGCAGCATTGGGACGTTACCCGTTGGAGCCAGAAAACTGAACGTGCTACAGGTAATAAGGAAGATGCACGCAGTGTAAATTTTTTTCTTGACACGCTCCAGACTAAATCCAACAGTACAAGGGTGATTTATTATTACATGGTCAAACTATTACAAGCCAAAAGCTGATAGATCATGCCCTGGGGAAGACCGTCACAAAAGCGAAGATTGTCGAAGAATTCCAAAAACATAATGATGAATATTGGCATTAGTTAAAAGGGGTGTTCCTGTCACAACACCGTCGGAGTTGAATATCTTATATTCATTGCAATCGGGGTTACACGGCAAACCTTCGACATTCAGGCCTACTCATGTACCAGTTTACTGCCTCTTTGTGTATGCCTTCCCCAGCCCTTGGGCCTACCGGAGGCTCCGGCTTTATTGGAGCATAAGGGCAATACTCATAGCTTCATTGTGGAAGGCTGCCGGTTTCGGGACCATGAATTCATACATAAGGCGCTTGCCGTAATTTACGATCTGGTTCTTAAATATCTTATCGACCCAGCGGTATACCCCTGAAATATGTTTGTCCCCCTTGCGGTTATCAAAATCGTGCTTATTATTTTCAGTATTAAGTCTTTTGTCGATATAGTTTTTGCTTTTGCGTGAATTGTTGTCTTCTGATGTCTTTAAGTGAGAAGTTGTTTAATCTTCAAAAAGCATAACTTTAACTTTGAAAAGCATTATAAACAACAATCTTGATTAGTCAAATGCTTTTGCTATCTGCCTGCTACTGCCTAAGCCATCAATACCCAACTCAATAACATCACCGGGTTTAAGGTACCACGGTTCCGGTTTCATCCCTAAGCCAACGCCGGCCGGAGTTCCTGTAGTGATAACATCACCCGGTAAAAGTGTCATAAACTGACTGATGTAGCTTACCAGGAACGGAATATTAAAAATTAGGTTAGCCGTGCTACCGTCCTGTACTTTTATGCCATTAACAGTAAGCCAAAGCCTTAAATTATGTACGTCTTTAATTTCATCTGTTGTTGCAATAAAGGGACCAAGTGGTGCAAATGTATCGCAGCTTTTGCCTTTAACCCACTGGCCGTTGCGCTCTATCTGAAACTCGCGCTCGCTGTAATCATTATGCAAAACATAGCCCGCAATGTGACTTAATGCGTCTTCTTCTGAAACGTAACTTGCTTTTTTTCCTATAATGAGGGCGAGTTCTACCTCCCAGTCGGTTTTTTTACTATTTTTTGGAATGATGAGATTATCATTAGGTCCTACAATAGCAGTTGTCGACTTAAAAAACAATATAGGCTCCACAGGAATTGCGGCGTTAGTTTCTTTAGCGTGGTCTTTATAATTTAAGCCCACACATACCAGCTTAGATGGCCTTGCCATAGGTGCCCCTAAGCGGGTGCTTTTATCAATTTCAGCAAGGTCACCTTTATCTATAGCAATTTTAAGTTCTGCCAGGGCATCGCCTGCAAAAAAAGCTTCATTGTAATCTGCAACAAGGTGCGACACATCATACCATGTTTCATTTATAATAACGCCCGGCTTTTCGAACCCTTCGGCTCCAAATCGTATTAGTTTCATATAATGTATGCCTTATTAGTTATTAAGCGTAGTAAAGCCACCGTCTATAGGGTAGTCTACACCTGTTATGAATGCAGCCTCATCACTGCAAAGGTATAATGCTAACGATGCTATTTCTTCCGGCTCTGCCATGCGTCCTATAGGCTGTGTTTTAGATAGTTTTTGGAACATTTCGTCAATACTATCCGGATAATTTTTCAATAGGAAACCATCTACAAATGGCGTATGAACCCTTGCCGGGGAAATGGAGTTGCAGCGTATGTTCTCTGCTATATAGTCTTTAGCTACACTCATTGTCATGGCTTTAACGGCGCCTTTAGCAGTGCTATAGGCAAACCTGTCAGGTATGCCTACAAGAGCCGCAATTGAAGCCATATTAATGATAACCCCACCGCCCGCCAGCCGCAATTGCGGAATTACAGCAAAGAGGCAGTTGTATACGCCCTTTACATTAATGCGCATCACCCTGTCAAAATCATCTTCAGGGGTAGTATCAGCTTTGCCGATGTGGGCTATACCGGCATTGTTAACCAATATATTGATAGAGCCAATTGCTTTAAAAACATTTAAAACAGCTTGCTGGTTAGATACATCGCACACATGCGCCACGGCCTCATCATTATTTTGAAGAATCTCGGAAACCGTTCCGTCAGCCTGTTCCCTACTGATTTCCAAAATGTGTACTATTGCCCCCTGTTTAGCAAGCAGTACCGCAATGGCCCTGCCAATACCGCTGCCGGCACCCGTTACAACCGCTGTTTTATTTTGTAATGAGAACATTATCTATAGATGTTTATTAATAAATCTGTTAATTGGGTTATTTGTTGCCAGTTGGAATTTAATTCAAATTCAGCATTTAAAAATATATTATAAACTTACGCCCCGTTTCCAGGGAATAAAGTCATCCTGGTTTAATTGTACTGCTTTAGGAATTTCTTCGCCGCTGGCAACTTTAATGCAATATTCCAATATATCTTCACCCATTACTGCTATTGTTTTTTCGCCGCGAATAATGGCACCGGTATCAATATCAATAATATCTGCCATACGATTGGCAAGGTTAGAATTCGTAGCAACTTTTATGGTTGGGCAAACCGGATTGCCGGTGGGAGTACCAAGGCCTGTAGTAAAAAGTATAAGCGTTGCGCCCGATGCTGCCTGGCCTGTAGTAGCCTCTACATCATTTCCGGGTGTACATACAAGGCTCAGACCGGGTTTAATAGCAGGTTCGGTATAATCCAGCACATCTACAACGGGCGACGAGCCTGCTTTTTTAGCCGCTCCGGCTGATTTTATTGCATCGGTTATCAATCCGTCTTTAATATTACCCGGAGATGGGTTCATAAAAAAGCCTGACCCTACACTATGGGCCTGCGCATCATAGTCGGTCATAAGGCGTATAAATTTCTCCGCCACGGGCCTACTCACAGACCTGTCTATTATTTCCTGCTCCACACCACACAATTCGGGAAATTCAGCTAACAGTACTTTTGCGCCAAGCCCTACCAGTAAATCAGAGCAATGCCCTACTGCCGGATTTGCAGAAATACCACTAAACCCATCAGAGCCCCCACATTTAACACCTACGGTAAGTTTATCCAGCGTGGCCGGTAGGCGTTCCTGTTTGTTCGCTACAATTAAACACTTAAAAGTTTCGCGAATGGCCTGCTGTATCATCTGTTCTTCGCTATGCGCGGTTTGTTGTTCAAACTGCAATATGGGCTTATCAAAACTGGGGTTGCGTGCTAAAATATCTAATTTAAACTCAGGGAGCTGCAAATGCTGGCACCCGAGGCTCAACACCGTAATACCTGCAACGTTAGGATGATCTGCATAAGCGGCCAATAGCTTGCTTAGAACTTCAGAATCCTGCCTGGTGCCGCCGCAGCCGCCGTTGTGGTTTAAAAATTTTATACCGTCTATATTCTTAAAAAGACGTTTTTCCTTAGGAGCACTATCCGGCTCAAAAGAGATATTACTTATATCTAAACCTTCTTCATAAGCCTTAACTAACTTATGGGTGTAGGATTTATATTTATGGTCTATGGCATATCCTAACTCGGTATACAATGATTCTTTTATAATATCCAGGTTACGGTTTTCACAAAATACTGTGGGCATAAACAGCCAGTAATTTGCGGTGCCCACAGTGCCATTTTTTCTATGGTAACCGTTAAAGGTTCGGTTAGCATATTTACTAACATCAGGCGCATGCCACTTATAATCAACATCACGGTAAGCAAAGGGTTCGGCTGCATGACTGGTATTTTCTACACTCATGCGCATGCCCTGTTTAACATCACATTGCACTTTGCCTACAAGCACACCATACATTATAATTGCTTCACCTATTTTCATATCCTGCATAAAAAATTTGTGCTTGGCAGGTATGGCTTCTAAAATGAGGTATGTATGGCCATCATAAATAATCTGTGCTCCCGTATCAAGGTTTTGTAATGCAACAAGCACATTATCCTTATTGTTTATTTTTAAAACTAAAGAATTCATTCTCAAAAATTATTATTTATAGTTCTTTTAAAGGTAGTAGAACTTCTATAACCTTTGGCTTCCATTTTTTATATCCAAATATAAACACTACAAAAAAGCACGCAAACGGTACCACATAGCCATATTGTATATTACCTGTAACATCTGATATATAACCCAGTCCTAATGGCAGTACTGCCCCCCCAACTATAGACATTACAATAAGCGACGAACCCAGTTTGGTATTTTTGCCCAGGCCCGCAATACCCATTGAAAATATTGTAGGAAACATGATAGACATAAAAAAGGCAATGCCTATTAGTGCATAGATTGTTAAAATGCCATGCGCAAAAATAGCCACAACTGTTAACAGCATATTAAGTAGCGCATAAAGCATTAGAAGCCTGTTCGGGGCAATAAATTTCATAAAAAAAGTTCCTGCAAAACGCCCCAGCATAAAGGCCAAACCTGCACCACCGGCATACCACGCAGCCTGCTGCTCTGTAATTCCGGCAGATGTTGTTACAAAACGAATAAAAAAGCTGAGGACACAAACCTGCGCGCCCACATAAAAAAACTGTGCAATTATTGCCCAAGACAGATGACTGTGGCGTAATGCATTACGAATATTTGATCCTTCTATTTCATCTTTATTTTCTTTAATATCAGGTAGCTTTGTAAATACAAAAGCAAGTATTACAATGACAATTATAATACCCAGAACCATGTAAGGGCCTTTAACACTGCTTGCCTCTTGCATTAAATACGCTTCTTTTTCATTTGGGAGCATTGCGGCTAGCTGGGCATCGCTATAGTTTTTGCCTGAGAGTATAAACGTACCCCCAACAACAGGCGCAAGAAAAGCCGCGAGGCCATTAAACGACTGCGAAAAATTTAAACGCTGTGTTGCTGTTTTTGGGTCACTAAGTATAGTTACATAGGGGTTTGCAGCCGTTTCTAAAAAGGTAAGCCCACAGGCGATGATAAATAATGCACCAAGAAAAAAAATGTACTCCCGGGTATCTGCGGCGGGGAGAAATAAGAATGATCCGATAGCAAAAAGGGTTAGGCCTAAAATAATACCACTCTTGTAACCGTACTTGCGCATTAAGTAACCGGCAGGCAGGGCCATAACAAAATAAGCAATAAAAACAGAGAAATCTATAAACGCCGTTTCAAGGTCGGTTAGGCGAAAGGCTTTTTTAAGGTGCGGTATTAACACCGGATCAAGATTATGAACAAAACCCCAAAAGAAAAAAAGGCTGGTAATTAAAATTAGCGGAAAAACGTAAGCCCCTTTTGCTTTTAAAGGCTTAGCGGTAAAGCTATCAGGTACATGTATATTACTCATAAATTATGTATGATTGATTTACTAAAATTACAGGCACATATTTGATGTATACCTTTTACAGATATCTACTATATTTCAAACGAACTCCGTACTTAATAATACCTTTTGGTGCCGTTACACAGGCGTACTGCCAAAACTATATAATATGCAATCATGTAAAGTAAGGCAGATTATCCATTAATTAAGTAAAAGTGTGCTATTTGCCTTTTACTTGTACGAGCTTTGATATTTTAAGGGTGTTTGTCCGGTAACATCTTTAAAGCATTTATGAAAACTTGAAAAATTTTGGAAACCACTCTCAAAACAAATTTCCTTAACAGTCATTCTTTTTTCAATTAGCATTTTGCAGGCATTTCCAACCCGTATCTCATTTAAAAAAACAGAATAAGTTTTACCAGTACGCAGCTTAAAGAACTTACAAAAAGAGGTCCTGCTCATTTTAGCTATTTTTGCTATAGTTTCCAGGTTTATTTGTTCCTTGTAATTAGTTAAGGTATAATTGTATATGTTTTGAATCCTGTCCCGTTCTGATTCCTGAAAATTTGCCTTAAAGCCCAAAGATACCAACCGTTGCGAACTATTACATTTACCTATTTCCAAAAGAACTTCAATGAGGCTCAATATCTTTTTTGTTCCCTGATTTTCAATAATTTTAATTATAGATTCGATTAAATAGGTATTAGTACTTTCTTTAATCTGTATTCCTTGTTTAGATTGTTCTATAACTTTTGCGAGCTCAAGGTTTTCGGGTAGCTTAAGAAAATCCTTCCCCCAAAAATCTTTATTAAAGTGCACAACATAAACTTCTATAGCTGCATCCTTAACCTCTTTGCCATATTGCCAGTAATGGGGCAAATTACTCCCAACAAGCACAATATCGCCATTTTTAAAGTTACTGATGTTGTCGCCCACAAATTGTGTCCCGCTTCCATTTCTAAAGTATATAAGTTCCAGTTCGTCGTGATAGTGCCACCAGTTATTTACATCGGGCAAAATTTCGCATTTTGCAGAGAAAGACTTAGTAGAATCAGTAGATATAGCAAGGTGATGTGGCTTCAACGATAACGGTTTTTTAAGTAAATATACGTTTAAATATATCTAATAAATGATTTAGGGATAATATTCCGCAATGATTGGATAATAATGCCAATTTTTAACCTTGCAAATTGATATTAATTTGTAATATATCTGTTAAGGTTTCTTTTACATTTTATATTTCCGGGACATTCCGGCCTAACAACTATTATAAGATACTATGCAAAGAAGAAGTTTACTAAAAGGCGGTACGGCATTGCTTTCTGCGTTACTATTAGAAAAAAGTTATGCAGGTACGCTAATTGACCTCAACCTTTTTGATGCCCCTTTTGAACCTGTTACCGACGGCCCTTTTAAACCCACCTGGGAGTCATTGCAGGCTTATCAAGTGCCGGAGTGGTATAAAAACGCAAAGTTTGGTATGTGGGCACACTGGGGGCCGCAGTGCCAGCCCGAGGCCGGAGACTGGTATGCACGGGAAATGTATATGGAAGGCAACTGGAAATATGAGTTCCATATAAAAAAATACGGCCACCCGTCTAAATTTGGTTTTAAAGACGTTATTAATGAGTGGAAAGCAGAA